>Ga0255052_10000004_pt1 | contig 198597 bp, 176 predicted proteins | sample JV7_2_21_MG_FD_188632 | JGI IMG/M metagenome (GOLD analysis project Ga0255052, IMG submission 188632) | Seawater microbial communities from Jervis Inlet, British Columbia, Canada - JV7_2_21 | ecosystem: Environmental > Aquatic > Marine > Inlet | place: Canada: British Columbia | collected...
TGGCCCCTGCTTCGGGATGCGCCTGCTTGGTATCCATCATCTGTTTCATCTCATCGGGCTTCGGCCACATGCCTTTGCCGATCTGTGCCCTGCCCGGCAATCCGCAACGAATTCCGACATCGACATTCCAGTCCTCATAGGCATTGATCCACGGTTGCACCTTGATCGATTCCTTCGGCAGCACCGGGCCGGCCTGCATGCTGGTGTGAATCTCGTCACCCGTGCGATCGAGGAATCCCGTGTTGATGAAGACGAGTCGCTCCTGCACCGCGCGTATGCACTTCGGTAAGTTGACCGTCGTGCGACGTTCTTCGTCCATGACGCCAACCTTGAGCGTATTTCGTTCGAGGCCAAGCAGGTCCTCGACGCGCGAGAATATCGTGTTCGTAAATGCAGCCTCGTCCGGGCCATGCATCTTGGGTTTGACGATGTAAACGCTACCACTGCGACTGTTCGGCATTCGATCGGATTGCTTTGCGTTAGCCATGGCGCATGCGGACGTAACGACCGCGTCGAGAAGCCCTTCGAAGACTTCATTGCCGTCCTTGTCGAGGATGGCATCCGTTTGCATCAGGTGGCCGACATTGCGCACCAGCATCAGGCTGCAACCTGGCAGGATCAACGACTCTCCGGCGACTGTCGTATAGCTGCGATCCGCATTGAGACTGCGCGTCATCGTGCGACCGCCTTTGTCGAAGCTTGCTTCCAGCGTGCCCTTCATCAGACCGAGCCAGTTACGGTAGATGCCGACTTTGTCTTCGGCGTCGACGGCTGCGACCGAGTCTTCACAGTCCTGGATCGTGGTGATGGCGGACTCCAGCACGATGTCACTCACGTTACCGGGCGCATCGCGTCCGATCGCATGGTCAGAGTCCGTCTGGATCTCGATGTGCAGTCCGTTGTTGCGAAACAAGTAGCTGCATTTGTCGCCGTCCTGTGCGGTGCCGGCGAACGCGTCGGCATCGCGATAGGCGGCATCGCTCGGGTCCGCATGACTGCCCGACTTCAGCGGAATCACACGATCCAGGAACGTGGCCGCATAGGCGATGACAGCAGCGCCACGTGTCGGGTTGTAGGACTTGCCTGCTTCCTTACCATCGTCATTGGGAATGACGTCAGTCCCGTATAGCGCATCGTAAAGGCTGCCCCAGCGCGCATTCGCGGCATTGAGGGCAAAACGCGCGTTGCTGACCGGTACGACGAGTTGCGGTCCAGCGATTTCGGCAATTTCGGGATCGACGCCACCTGTCGAAACCAGGAAGGGCTCGCTGGGCTCTTGCAGGTAGCCGATGTCCTTGAGAAACGTTACATAGGCCTCGTGATCGATCGGCCCGCCGGGCTGCAAGCCATGCCAGTCATCGATCCGCTGCTGCAATGCGTCGCGGACGTGCAGCAACTCGCGATTGATGGGCGTCAAGTCATCAAGCAATAACTCAAGCCCTTGCCAGAACTCGGCGGCGTCAAGCTCTATGGCCGGCAGCACCTCATCTTCGATGAAGCTCCGAAATGCCCGACTGACCGAAAGATTACCGACTTGTTCGAATTCCGTTGGCGCCATCGGCAACCTCTCGAGTCTATGCCACGAACTGTTCCTCCTCGGTGCTGCCATCGAGCGCAGTGGTGGACGACAGTCCGTCCATGATCGTGTTCTGCACAGCGTCGAAGTAGCCAGCACCGACGAAGGACTGGTGCTTTGCAGCACGGAAACCGAATTTTTCGTCAGCAAATTCCTGCTGCTGCAGCTTCGAGTAAGCATACATGCCGTCGGCCTTGTAGGCACGGCTCAGGTTGAACATGCTCGAGTTCAGGGCGTGCCAGCCGGCCAGCGTGATGAACTGGAACTTGTAGCCCATTTTGCCGAGCTCTTCGCGGAAGATCTTCATCGTCTCGTCATCAAGATTTGCCTTCCAGTTGAATGAAGGCGAGCAGTTGTAGGCTAGCAGCTGGTCGGGGAACTCGGCGTGAATGGCCTCGGCAAAGCGCCGCGCCTGTTCGAGGTCAGGCTTCGACGTCTCGCACCAGATGAGATCAGCATAAGGGGCATAGGCCAGACCACGCGCAATCGCTTGGTCGAGGCCCGCATTGGTGCAGAAGAAGCCTTCCGGAGTGCGCTCGCCGGTAATGAACGGATGGTCACGCTCATCCGAGTCCGACGTAATCAGGTTCGCGGCGTCGGCATCCGTGCGTGCGAGCAAAACCGTCGGCACGCCACAAACATCTGCCGCAAGTCGAGCTGCCGTCAGTTTCGCGACCGCCTCCGCGGTCGGCACAAGAACCTTGCCGCCCATGTGGCCGCATTTCTTGGCCGACGACAGCTGGTCCTCGAAGTGCACACCGGCGGCGCCGGCGCGAATCATGTTCTTCATGAGTTCGAATGCGTTGAGATTGCCGCCGAACCCTGCCTCGGCGTCAGCAATTATCGGCGGGAACCAATCGGTTCCGGTATCGCCATTCAGGGCATGAATCTCGTCGGTACGGATAAACGCATTGTTGATGCGTTCCACCATCTTCGGCACCGAGTCAACCGGGTACAGGCTCTGGTCCGGGTACATCTCGCCGGCGCTGTTGCCATCACCGGCCACCTGCCATCCCGAACAATAAATCGCTTTGAGCCCGGCCTGAATTTCCTGGATCGCCTGGTTGCCGGTCAGGGCGCCCAGTCCGCAAACGGGTTCTTCCTGGTGAATGAGGCGCCAGAACTTTTCTGCGCCGAGGCGTGCAAGCGTGTGTTCAATGTTTACCGTACCGCGCAGTTTGACCACATCTTCCACGCTGTAGGTTCGCTCGATTCCTTTCCAGCGCGGGCTGTCCGCCCATTCGCCCTCTAGCGCCTTGATTTGATCCTGGCGATTCATTTGTTTCTCCAAATATTGCTGATATCTCGATAGCGATTTCCGCCTGCTGCATGATCCTGACCCTGCAAGCTACGCAACAGCTGCGCCGGTGATACCGGCCTGGAGTGAAATTTCCTGGCCACAACGTCGTACGAACAGCAGGCCACCATCACGGGCAATGAACTTGTGTGAAGCACTGGACTGTTCTGCTTCGACACCTTGGTTACGGCCCTCACCTGAAGGGATCAGGATCCGTCCGGCGTCACTTCTAAACAGCAACCGGCGGCTGCCGTTCATACCTGACCATCCGATGAACTGACGCGCATCCCTGAAACGGGTGATGCGGCCATCCTTGAGCGTTGCATAGCATTCTGTGTAGCGCATGGGCGTATCCACGCCGTAGCTGACGACATCCGCATGACTAGCGTTCTTCAGCGGAATCATCTGATCCAGAAATCTCGTTTTTTCAAATTGCTCCTGTTGCATCGCCACGCCCTCAATTACTCGTTGTAGTGGTTGGTCGGGTCTTGAGATGTATGGTACGGTCGATATTGTTAAAACTTCACAGAAAAAACTTCACAGTGTTAATTTCACAAGTATATCGACAATGAGCACCAGGCAGGGACTCGGGCGAAGAGCCCATTTTGTGGGTACCAAAATCAAGTCGCTCAGGAAGCGTAACCACCTGACTTTGGAGGATTTATCGGTGCGCTGCGTGCAGATCGATGCAGAGGCGGGACCGTCGGTTTCCTACCTGTCGATGATCGAGAATGGCAAGCGCGTCCCATCCGAGCGTTTGTTGAACATAATTGCCAATATTTTCCAAAAAGACCTGCGCTGGTTCTACGACGAATCCCTCGAAGTCAAGGCCATGGACCCGGCGCCGATTTCGTCCGCGGTCACCGGCCTGCCCCTCGAGCCCGGCTTCCTGTTTTCAGAAAACCTGCTGCAGTTGGCCATACCCGAGTTGCTGTCGCAGACCGGAACGACGGGCCGACAGTTTGCGCATTTGCTGATTCGCGCCCACCAGGAATCCAGCCAGAATCGATTTCCGGATATCGAGAGAGCGGCAGAGAGTATCGGCAAGAAACACTTCCCGATGCAGGTCGACGACATGTTCGATATTGCTTCTCGTCTTGGATTGGAGATCCACTGGTTCGAGCAACGACCCGCCAATGACCGCAACGTCCAGGATCTGACGTTGAAGAAAGCTGTGCGCTCTTTCTTCGAAGCGCCGAATAAGGTTTACCTGAACAAGGCGATCGAACGAACGCCGGCTCGTCTCAAGTACGACCTGGCAAACCACATCGCACACCTGGTGCTGCACGATGGCGACGGTGCGCGCGCACCACAGATTTCCGGAGGATCGATGCCGGGCAGGCGGCATGACGCAGAAGGACCGAATGTCGATGCCAAGGACATTCTTTACGCCTGGCGGGATTTCGAGTGCAGCTACTTTGCTGCGGCTCTACTGGCGCCAAAGACGCCGTTTCGCCAGTTTCTTGCCAGGCACGCCTATGCCATCAATTCCGGTGATCGAATTGACCTGACGACGGCCCTGGTCATGCGGCGCATGTCGAGTGTCAGCCCGTACCCGCACTGGCATTATTTCGACGCTTACCCACCCGGCAACCTGCGCGCTGTTTATCGTGGCAATGGCATTCCGCTGCCGTGGGGCAACATGACGATGGTGTCCGACCCGTGCCAGCACTGGGCTGTTTTCCGGATGTTGAATACACGATCGACCAAACCATCGTCACAGATATCGATATTGCGGGTCGGTGATGACAAACGCCTTTACTGTTGCCAGTCGATCCGCAGCAAAGATGCGGCCGGCAACCCGCACGTATTGTGTGCTGGAGTCGACCTTGCGCCGGCGCTTACGGCACAGAGCTCCAACCCGATGGATACGATCGAAGCCATTGAGAAGAGCTGCAACCAAAACGGCGGATCCGGCAGGATTCCGACCGAAGCCCGCAAGCAACTCGAAAGTATCGGCAAGATCTTGAATATCGGCTGGATCGCCGATGGAGCGCACAAGGACGCAACGATAATCTGCCCGCGCAGCTCGAGCTGTCCACGTGACAAGCATTGCCTGGGTAAAGCGGCGCCAAGACCGAAGCCACAGGTCGAGCAAATTCTCGACTCAATAGCGGCCGAGGGCGCTGGCTAGTCGAAGGTATAGGTATTGACATCGTCGGTGACCTGTTGATCGTCGCCCATGCCGCCTACGGTCACCCAACCACCTTCAAACAGCACGAGTCCGCGATGATCCATCGTTGCGGGTCCGCTGACATCTATTTGTTGCCAGGCATTGGTCTCGACTGTGAAAAGCAGCGCATCGTCCACCGGCGACGACGGCTCGCCGTTGTAGCCCATACCATCGTAGTTGTAAGGATTGTCGCTGCCACCGATAAAGACAATGCCACCCTTCTCCGTCATGCCAGCCGCCGCCATACGATAGCGTGGCTTGCCAGGATGTGGCTTGATTTCGCGCCAATCGATGCGCCGGGTTTCTTCTTCGTCGATGATGCCCGCAAAGCACTCCGCATTGGCGACGAAGTCACGTTGCCTACTCTCGTGGGGCTCTATCGCGACACCATCGCAATAGACGATAGTGTTGCCGACGATACCGCCGGCATGCCCGAATACCGGGCGACCGGGTGTCGGCGTCGCCTGCCGCCACTGGTCTTCGACAACGTCGTAGCGCTGCACCAGGTTTACGTTTCCAAAGTCGTGCCAGCCGCTGACAAGATAAATGTACCGCTCCAGGTACGCCACTGCGACAGCATCATCGACGGGCACAGGTATGGGCGACAGCTCCGTGAAGGCGCCGCTGACAGGATCGAAAGCATGCAACCAGGGCGTTGAGACCTCGGAACCATCCGCTGCTACGGAATAGCCGCCAAATACATAGGCAAGCTCACCGACAGCGATCGCCGTTGCGGCAAGACGCCCGACGACGCCCGGCACAGGAGCGGCTTCCCGCCAGGAATCATCCCCGGCATCGAACACAAAGGTGCGCGCGTGTGTGTCGCCTCGACCCTTACCGGGTCCAAGTCCTGCGAAACTAATAAGGAATTCCCTTCCCTGGCTCTTCAATGCAACAATGGCATTATTTGTCACAGGCTCCGGCAGCGACGGCACGGTTTCGGCGCGACTCATCTCAACCCGCGTCATATCCACAACTATTGCGACCGCCAGTAATGACAACAGTATTGCCATCAACGCCTTAGTGGCGGGTCGTATCGGTGCTACTGTCATCGGTCGATCATATCCGACAATTCGAGGAACAGAAATGAGAGAAGCGGTTATCGTGTCAACAGCACGCACGCCAATTGGCAAAGCCTATCGCGGCGCATTCAACAATACTGAGGCGCCGACGCTCGGCGGACACGCGATCAAGCATGCTGTAGAACGCGCAGGTCTCGAACCGGGTGAAGTCGAGGATGTGATCATGGGCTGCGCGTTACCGCAAGGCAGCCAGGGACACAATATCGCGAGGCTGACCGCGCTCTCGGCAGGATTACCTGTAACGACGGCTGGGATGACGGTGGACCGACAATGCTCATCGGGAATGATGGCAATCGCCACTGCCGCAAAGACGGTTGTCAGCGATGGCGTCGACATCATGGTCGGCGGCGGCCTCGAGTCAGTCAGTATCGTACAGAACGAACACATGAACACGTTTCGTGCCAAGGACCCGCGGCTCGTGGCAATGCATGAGCACGTGTACATGGCCATGATCGACACGGCCGAAGTCGTCGCGAATCGATACGACGTCAGCCGTGAGGCACAGGATGAATATGCCTTGCAAAGCCAGCAACGCACGGCGGCCAGCCAGGAAGCCGGCAAATTTAATGACGAGATCGTGCCAATGCCATCCAACATGGGCGTCATGGACAAAGAGACGAAGGAAATCTCCTTTCACGATGTGACGCTGGACAAAGACGAAGGTAACCGGCCGACCACGACACTCGACGGGCTCGCCGGCCTCAAGCCAGTACGTGAAAACGGCGTCATCACGGCGGGCAATGCCAGTCAACTGTCGGACGGCGCCTCGGCAGCGGTTGTGATGGAGGCGTCGCTGGCCGAGAAGCGCGGCCTCAAGCCACTTGGCATCTACCGCGCCACGGCCGTTGCTGGCTGCGAGCCTGATGAAATGGGAATCGGTCCCGTTTTTGCGGTGCCGAGGCTGTTGCAGCGTACGAGCCTGACGATGGACGACATCGACTTGTGGGAACTCAATGAAGCGTTTTCGGTGCAGGCACTCTATTGCCGGGACACACTCGGCATCCCGAACGAGATCTACAACGTCGACGGCGGTGCAATCTCGATCGGCCACCCTTACGGGATGTCAGGCGCGCGCATGGTCGGTCACGCACTGATTGAAGGCAAACGCCGCGGCGCAAAATTCGTCGTCTGCACGATGTGCATCGGTGGCGGCCAGGGCGCCGCATCGTTGTTCGAAGTGGCCTAGGCAGCATCCACGATTGCAAAAGCGCGCGCGCCGGTAACATACTGGACACGAAGGAGGTGGTCCAATGTTGCGAATTTCCACACTACTGGCCGTCGCGGCTTTGTTTGTCGCTTGTGGTCAAACGGGCGACGACCAGAGACCATCGACAAGTCCAGCCATCGCCCCGCCGCTTGCCGATGACACTATTCAACTGACCGGCAAACAAGCCTACGACCAGGTCTGTGCGCACTGCCATGAAGAGGGTGTCGATGGCGCGCCGAGAACCGGTGACCGGGAAGCCTGGGCCAATCGCTCCTGGCTCTGGGAAGCTGTTCTGTTCGAACATGCCAAAAATGGCTACATGAGCATGCCGGCCAAGGGTGGTGAGGACGTGCTCAATGACGCCACGGTCGAGAAGGCCGCCGAGTACATGCTGACCAAAACTTTTCCCGACCTTATCCCGGCAAACTAGATCCTGTCCCTCAGCGAGTAATACAGCATGCCGAGTACCATGCCCGGATAGCGCAACAACGTGCCGCCCGGAAACGGCGGTATCTTGATACTTGCCATCTGGTCGAAGCGCTCCGCGGTACCGCTTATCGCTTCGGCGATAAGCTTGCCCGCCAATGTTGCGATCGAAATACCATGCCCCGAGTAGCCGTGTGCAAAAAACAGATTGGGCTCGAGCCGGCCGAAATGTGGCATGCGTTTGACAGTGACGGACAGGGTTCCTCCCCACGCGTAGTCGATGCGTGCATCGGCCAGCTGCGGAAACAACTCCAGCATGCGCGGACGTACGAACGCGGCAATGTCGCGGGGAAACCCGGCGCGATAATTTTCACCACCGCCGAACAACAAACGATGATCAGCGCTCGTACGGAAGAAATTCACGACGAATCGTGTGTCATGAACACAATTGCGATCGGCTATGAGTCTGCGCGCGCGCGCTTCACCCAGTGGCTCGGTTGCGATCAGGTAATTGTTGATGGCCATGATCCTGCTGGCGATGCGTGGCTCGAGCTTGCCCAGGTAACCATTGCATCCGAGAACTATGAACGACGCATCGACGTGACCCTTGTCGGTTGAGATGGTTGCCGGATCTGACTTTGTGTAGCCCGTTACGCACGAATTCTCATAGATACGCACGCCAGCCTGCCGTGCGGCGCGCGCCAGACCCAAGGCAAAGTTCAGGGGGTGAATCGACATCGCCTGCGTATCGTGTAGCCCTTCGAGAAAGTCGTCGGTCTCGACCATGGCCCGCGTCTCCTCACGAGATAACGCGCGCACATGTGGATAGTCATATCGATCGGACAGTGCTGCCGCGTAATGCGTGGCATGACCAACATAGCTTCTCTTGTGCACGCCTTCGATTTGACCGTGTTGCAGGTCGCAGTCGATATCGTGCTTCGCAACTCGCTCACGAATCTCGGTCTTGGCCAGTTCGGCACAGTCCCAGAATTTTTTCGAGAGTTCGTGGCCGAACTCGTTTTCGAGTTCGAGTGCGTCCTTGCGTTGACCGCTTCCTATCAAGCCCCCGTTTCGCCCTGAGGCACCGTAGCCGATGCGTTCCGCCTCAAGCAGCACCACATCGAAACCCAGCTCGGCGAGGTTCAGCGCCGCCGACAAGCCGGTGAAACCGCCACCGATAACGCAGACGTCAGCACGCTCGGCGCCTTGCAGCATTGAATGCTCGGTGATGCCAACGGCCGTGGCGACGTAGTAACTGTCCGGATACATGGTTATACCGACGTTTGAATCTCGAGCTTGGTGCCATCGAAGAATCGGCTTAGCCGAAACTCGTCAATCGGGATTCCCGAATCCGTATTGGTCAGCATTGCCGCAATCGCTTTGCCTGCACCAGGACCAATGCCGAAGCCGTGGCCGCTGAAGCCGGATGCGATATAGAAGCCGGGAATCGTAGCTGCCTGATCGATGACCGGAATAACGTCGGGAGTCGTCTCGATCATGCCGGCCCAGGTCTCGACCAGTTCGGCGGATGCCAATTGCGGGAACGCCTTGTCGAGGTCCTTTCGGATGTTCTTCAAAACCCGAGGATTCGGCTCGGGATTTAGCACACGCGTCTTCTCGAACGGCGACTCAGCATCGAGCGCCCAGGTCTTCGGCGTCGACCACTCTTCAAAAAACTCACGGCCTAATGAAAGCCGCATATGGTCGAACTCCATCCTGATTGCCGGCAGGTAGTGATGAGCAAAGCGAAATGAGGACGGCGTAATCGGGTGATCAAAAACTGTGCTATGTGCGACGGTGTAACCACCGTCCTTGCGGCGGCGCAAGGCAATGTGATTATCACAGAGACTGCCATCCAGAATGTTTTCAGTAGGCGCAGTCCTCGCTACGGTGCCGCGCACTTTCAGTTGCGGCAACGAAATGCCCAATGAGCGACAGAACATCGAGGTCCAGGCACCCGCCGCACACAACACCTGCGGCGTTTTTATCGTGCCGTGTTCGGTGACGACCGAAGACACGGCACCACCTTCGGTCTCAATGCCGCGGACAGCACATCCCGTTACGATAGTCGCACCCGCGCGCTCGGCGGCACGCGCAATCGCCGGCGCCGCTTTGTGCGGTTCTGCACGTCCGTCACTGGGTGTGTACAACACGCCCTTCCATTCGGTCGCCGCACCGCGAACAAACTTCTTGAGCTCCGGTCCATCGATCATGCGGGTCTCGATGCCGTGCTCATCCGAAATTCTGATCCAGTCAGCATAGCGCTCCGCATCCTTGTCGGAGTTTGCCGCAATGAATATCCCACCCTCATGAAAGCCGACGTCGTCGCCAATCTCAGCTTCGAGGCTGCGCCAGATCCGCAAACTCTCGACGGCCATCGGCATTTCGCGGGAATCGCGAAGTTGTTGCCGCACCCAGCCCCAGTTGCGACTCGACTGCTCGCCCGCCACGTGGCCCTTTTCACACACCACGACATTGACGCCTTGCCTGGCAAGAAACCAGGCTGTCGACACACCGACGATTCCAGCACCAATGATGACGATGTCCGCCGACACCGGTACAGACTCCGCTTTTTGTATCGGTCGTTCCCATGTCTGGGCGACAAGATTGACTGGAACAGACTCAGGCATCAAAGTGCGCAATCGGCAGGCATCACGTCCGGCCGGTTCCAGCGCAGTTCACCAGGTTTGAAAAAATCGTCGGCGTGCATGCGACCACCGCGGCTGCGAAACCACGAAACCAGCGTGTCCCTTACTGTCGGCGTGCCGCTCGGCATTGCGAACCCGCCCTCGGGTATGACCGGCGTGAGTATTTCATCGCCGCCGAGTAACAGAAAATCGTTCGCGACGACCCTTAGCGTTTCGGCATCCCCGATCTCGCTGCCGTCGGGCCGCAACATTCGTACGGACATCTGATTATCGTTGCAACTGACAAAAACCCGCATGCCGGAAAAGCCCGCGGAGCTGCCTCCGTTATGAGCCTGAACGGCGATTATCTTGCGAACGTCTGCGCCCGACATCTCAACGATCGCGATGCGGTTGTCGAACGGAAACATAAGGAACACACTGCCGAAGGTCACCTCGCCTTCCGGCAATTCCGCGCGAATTCCGCCCCAGATATTGTGGATCGAAATATCTGCATCATTCGACTCGAGCACAGCGTCTGTCATCAGGTTGCCCAGTGCCGACTCCGGCCGTGTCTGGTGTTGCATTCGGGCCTCGAGGAACACGCCGAGTTTTTCCGCTTTTCTTTGCGCGGCAAATTCCTGCGCACGTTCGGCTACTGCCACGACTTCGGCCATCGGGACCACCGGTCGCCCTTCGTATGTACCCGGCGCGTCCGAGTCGGAAGGCGACCAGATTTTCTGCGGTGGGAATACCTGCCTGTCTACAACCTCGCCGGTGCCACGGTCGATCGTAAAATCGACGCGGCTGAACGCACGTGTGTTCGAATAGCTTGAAGTAATCGCGATGTCATTGACGATGTGTGCGACGCCGCTGTGATGGTGCCCCGCAACGATGTGATCGACGAGCCCATTCGGCATATCCTGGGCAACGCGTACGATCTCCCGGGACATGTCGCACGAAGAAAGATCGTACGGATCATCGAACTCCTCGCAATAACCGCCCGCATGGGCGACGACGACGACAAGCGCCGCGCCATCCGCGCGCAGCACGCGTGCATGCGCCTCAATGGTGTCGGCCAGCGGTCCGATTTCAATGCCGCGCGTATTCGCCGCTATCGTCGACGCTGGTGTTTTTGTAGTCAGCACGCCAATGATGCCGATCTGGACACCGGCGCGGGTAACCATCGTTGACGCGTGGACGTTTTCCCAGTCCACCATTTTTCCTGTGGATGAATCGATCAGGTTTGACGCGAGCAGCGGGAAATCGGCTTTCGCAGCCCTGGCGCGCAGCGCGCCTTGCGGATCGTCCTCTGCGCTCTCAGGAATGGACTTTGGCCCTGCTGGCCCAAAGTCGAACTCGTGATTGCCGATGGCCGCCGCGGCGTACCCCATGGCTTCGTACACATCGACCATCGCAAAGCCCTCGTTGAGGTTGGACTCGAGCGATCCCTGCCACATGTCGCCCGCATCGACGAGCAGCAGTGCGCCATCTTCAACGCGCGCGGCCCGTGTGGCTGACACATAACCCGAAAACGTCGTCATGCCACCACGTCCAGGGCGCGAGATCAGTTCACCGTGTACGTCATTGGTACCCAAAACAGTAATAATGACGTGATTGGAACTGGTTGGAGCCGGTGCACAGGCAATCGCCAGCGCTGCGCTTATTATTGTTACGAGCAGATTACGCATTCTGTCTATTCTAGCCTTTATTCATTACGTACTGTGACATTGCCTGGATCTGTGCCGGGCCGATACGGCAGCAACCACCGACCAGCTGGGCTCCTCCGCTGATCCATTCCCGCACAGCACGTTCGCACTGCAGCGGAGTCGCCGTGCCGAGCCAGGCGTTATCCTCCGAACGATAGACCTCACCGGAATTCGGATACACAACGATTGACTTTTGCGGTGCCGCTGCTCTGAGCACATCGATCAGTGGAAGTACCAGCTCTGGCGACACACAGTTCACGCCGACAGCGAGGACGTTGGGATGATTGGCAAATCGCCCGGCCGCTTCAGCCAACGGTGTACCGTCTGCAAGATGCGTATCGTCACGGCAGGAAAAGCTAATCCAGCCTGGTCTCCGAGCATCGACCAATATCTCGCTGAGAACCAGCGCCTCCATTCCCGAGGGAATTGTCTCGCATGCCAGTAAGTCAGCATCGCCTGCATCCAGTACAGCAAGTCGTTCCCGGTGAAACGCACGCAACTCATTAACTGAGATATCGTATTCACCGGTGTACTCGGAGCCATCGTGCAAGACCGCACCGTACGGACCGATACTCGCCGCGACCAGCGGCAGATCCGCGTCCGGGTTGTCCCGCATGAACTCACTGCGGGCTTGTGCAGCCAACGTGACCGAGCTCGCGATCAACACATCGGCTTCGTCTGCATTCGAGCCGTCAGCCATAAAGCCTCGCCGGCTCGCCTGGTAGCTCGCCGTGGCGATGATGCGCGCACCGGCGTCAAGGTAGGCGCGATGAGCGGCGACCAGTGCCTGAGGGTCGTCGCGGAGCAGGACACCAGACCACAAGTCCCCATCGATATTACAACCCATGGATTCACATTGGGTCGCCAGGCCACCATCGATCACGATCGGCTGGCCCTCCTCAAGCAATGCTGCGAAACCTGCAGCCTTTGTGTCACTATTCTCCGAACGCACCAATTGAGACTCCTGATACACCAGCCACTCGAGCTGCCACGAGAGTAGGATTATGCCCCCGCTACCCCATACCGGCTCTTACTATGCCGCTAGTGTAAATCAACAGACCGACTTTGCTCCTTTGCAGGGCGAACAGCAGGCCGATGTCTGCGTCATCGGTGCGGGATTTACAGGTATCGCGACAGCACTGACGCTGACCGAACGCGGATACAAGGTGCACGTCGTTGAGGCCAACAAGGTCGGCTGGGGGGCTACGGGCCGTAACGGCGGCCAGATGATCAGCGGCGTCTCAGGTGAGAAGCACTTTTCCAAGAATGCTGACGATGCTCTGTGCTGGGACATGCGCTGGAGAGGGCACGAGATTATTCGTGAACGTGTCGAGAAGTACGACATTCAGTGCGATCTCAAGTACGGCTACGTTGATGTTGCGATCAAGCCAAGGCACATAAGAGAGTTTGAGGAAGACGTCGAGAAACTGCGGCAGCATGATTTTCCGCACGAGTTCCGCATGCTCGACAAGGAAGAGACGCGCGAAATCACCGGTACCGCCACGTACATCGGGGCATTGCTCAACATGGGCAATGGTCATCTGCACCCATTGAATTTGTGCATCGGCGAGGCGATGGCTGCCGTCGAACAGGGCGCGACGATTTACGAAAACTCGGAGGTCTTGCGAATCGATCACGGCGCCAGACCGACCGTTGTGACTGATGGCGGCTCAGTGACGGCGGAACACGTTGTCATCGCCGGCAATGCCTATCACTTCATCGAGCCGAGTCTTCACGGCATCATGTTTCCGGTCAAAAGCTTCATCATCGCGACGGAACCCTTGAACGAGGAACATCTGGCGACCATTAACCCCCAGGATCTCGCCATTTGCGATCCGAATTTCGTTCTGCAGTATTTTCGGCTCAGCGCAGACAAACGACTGCTGTTTGGCGCACGCATGAACTATTTTGGCGATGATCCGGACGTGATCGAACGTCATCACAAGGCATTGCTACTTAAGCTCTATCCGCAATTGGAAAGCACCGCTATTGATTACGCATGGGGTGGCACTATCGGCATGCCGATTCATCGTGTCCCACAGATAGGGCGGGTGGCGCCGAATGTCCTTTATTCGCAGGGTTACGCGGGCCACGGTGTAAATGTGACGCACCTCGCCGGCGAGATTATGGCCGATGCTGTCGCCGGCACGATGGAACGATTTGACGTGTTTGCGAACGTCAAACCGATTCGCTTCCCGGGCGCTCATACGTTTCGCAAGCCGCTCGTTGCACTCGGCGTCTTGTACTACCAGATCAGGGACAAGCTATGAAAGAGATGTCATTTCCTGCAAAAGGCAACTGCCAGTGCGGCAACATCACTTACCAGGTCGTCGCCAGGCCGATCGCTACATTCGCATGTCACTGCTTGGATTGCCAGAAATTGTCAACGAGCTCATTCAGTGTCTCGATGATGCTTGACCGCTCGAGCTTTGAACTGCTATCCGGAGACCTGAAGAGCTGGGAACGATCGACAGCCGCGGGTGGCATTGCCGTTTGCCGGTTCTGCCCTGATTGCGGCAACCGTATTTACCACGAGAACCCCGACAAACCTGAGTTCATTCGACTGAAACCGGGAACGCTGGAAGACACCAGTGTGTTGAACCCAATGGCACACGTCTGGACCTGCCGCGAGCAGCCATGGCTTGCAAACTTCGCTGACCTGCCGCGAGTTGATAAACAGCCCGACCTGGCGACAGCACTGCAGGCACTCAAGGAAGGCCGGTCACCGTTTTAACCTGGATATGACATGACATTAATTAGTTCTGACAATGACTTTGCCCTGATGGCCGCGTTGTTCGTCATCGCTGGCGGTGCCTTTCTCGCTGAGCGGACTCGATTTGGTTCCCACCTGACGGGCGCCGTGATCGCAATTCTTGCCGCCATTGCCGCTGCCAATCTGCGCATCATTCCGCACTCAGCGCCCGCTTTTGATTTCGTGTTCAGCTATTTCGTTCCAGTTCTGATTCCACTGTTCCTGTTCAAGGCGAATTTGCGGCACATGATCTTTGAAACCACGCGAATGACAATCGCCTTTCTCATCGCGAGCCTTGGGACAATAATCGGTGTCGTTGTTGCTGTCGGGCTATTGGATCTCAGCGCTTTGGCCCCCGCTGCCGACATTGACCCGGCACTGCGCGAAGCCGGTATTGCGGGGCTGTTTACATCGACCTACATCGGTGGCTCCGTCAACTACGCCGCCCTCGGTGAGATCACGGGTCTGCGTACCGATGCTTCGTTCTTCTCCGCCGCAACCGCAACGGACAATCTGTTTAGTGCAGTTTTCCTGAGCGTGCTCGCATTGCTGCCGGGGTGGAACTGGCTGGCCAGGCGCTTCAGTAGCCATGTTCACGGTGAGGAACAGGAGAAAAAAGAAACGCCCGAACGGATATCCGCAGCCAGCCTTACACTGGCCATGGCGACCGCCATCAGCTTCGTCGCGATCGGTGATGCGATCACGGGTGCCATCGAAATGCCAAGCCTGCGCTATGCGATCATCACGCTGCTCGTACTAATCGTCGCCACCGCGTTTCCACAATGGATGGCGCGACTGCACGGTGGCTTCAAACTTGGCGTGGGCCTGGCGTTCGTGTTCTTCGCGGCGATAGCTGCCGGCGCAAACCTCACAGCAATGGTGCAAATCGCTCCAATCCTCGTTGTGCTGGTCATTATCCTGCTCAGCATTCACCTGATCGTACTACTTGGCGTCGGCCGGCTATTCAAGCTGACACTGCCCGAGCTGATTACGGCCTCAAACGCGGCGGTTCTGGGTGCGACAACAGCACCGGCACTGGCCGCAGCACGCGGTTGGCACGACCTTGTCACGCCCGGCGTTTTGGTTGGCGTACTCGGCTATGCACTCGGCACATTTGCCGGGACGGCTATCTTCCATATTTGGGGATTGTTCTAGCCATGAGAATGCACAAAATAAAGCTGCTATGTACGGCCTTGTTGGTCGGGCTACTTGTTACGTCTTGCGCGAGGGACGACTCGACAACGAAGGATCCCGTTGCGCTGAGCAACCAGTTTGTAAGTGAATCCGGGATTGCGGGGTTAACGATAACGGTCGGCATAGACCATGAAATTGTGTGGTCTGAAGGTTTCGGCTTCGCCGACCTCGAACAACAGGTGCCGGTCGACCCGGCACTGACGAGATTCCGTGTTGGTAGTACGGCGAAATCGATGACTGCAATGGCATTGGGCCAGTTACACGAAGCCGGGCTTCTGGATCTCGATTCGCCGATCCAGACGTACTTACCGGACTTCCCGGAGAAAGAGTCGCCGATCACCACGCGCATGCTCGCCGGGCATCTCGGCGGGATTCGGCACTATAACGGGGATGAGTTCCTAAGTACGACGCCTTATTCATCTGTTTCCGACGCCCTTGAGATCTTCAAAGACGATCCGGTCGTGGTGCAGCCAGGATCAGATTTTTCATATTCGACATATGGCTACAACCTGATAAGTGCGGTCATTGAGGGCGCAACCGATCAAGAGTTCCTGGCTTACATGTCGGAGAACGTCTTCGGTCCGACCGGGATGGCTCGAACGGTCGCAGACCATGTTGTCCCCATCATCAGCAATCGATCACGCTATTACAGGTTGGAGGATGGACAACTGGTCAACTCGCCCTGGGTCGACAACAGCAACAAGTGGGCTGGTGGCGGGTTTTTATCGACGTCTGAGGATCTCGTCCGGTTTGGCTTCGCCCACTTGTCCGATCAGTTTCTGCAACCCGAAACCATTGAGATGATGTGGACCTCTCAATTTTCTGCCGCCGGAGAGCCAACTAGCTATGGCATCGGATGGGGAATCGGCACCGACGAACAGGATCGACGTCTCATTGAGCATGGCGGCGGTTCGATAGGGGGCACAACCGATCTGCGAATCTATCCGGATCAGGGGCTCGTGATCGCGGTGATTACCAATACGTCGCAGGCCGACTTGGGCGAAATTACTGAGCGTATTGCCGACGTGTTTTCGAATAGCGAGTGAGAAAGACCGGAAAAGTTGCCGCAGTTACCTGGCCTGTCTCAGTCCGGAACAGTTCGAAAACCGGACAATGAGGACTTAATCAGCTGGTCCGAATTGCTGGGGCCATACCAAGACCATTGGGTCAATACCAGTCACTGAGTATAACTCCCGGCGAGCGGCTGGTTACGGCCATAAGCGGTCGGTCAACTGTCGTTCTTACTTCCACACAACTCGAATTGCCAGAGCGACAAGTGACAATGGAAAAAACAATACCATTCCGACGATCCAATAACATTTTCGTCGTTCGGGTATTGTGTCAGTTCGAGCCGCAACAAGAATCGAGCCTAAGATTCCGAGTACAACCGGCGCGATTAGCCAATTGAACCGGAATGTTGCCGTGGGTATGCCGTAGTCCTCGAGAAGCGCGGGAGAAATGTATCCCAGCCAAGCGGTTCCGGCGAGAAGGAAAATCAAGAGAAAGACTGCCGCACCAATGCACTTGGTATGCCGGTTTTTCATATGCATAGAATCGTTGTTGTCCATTTAAACAAACAGATTCCGCCGAAACCCCAATGGCTGCTTTGGGTCAACACCAGCCGCTGAGTGTATCATTAGGCGAGCGGCTGGTTACGGCCAGAACCGGACCTTCGCGACCAAAGAAAACCCCGCCTCGTGGGGGCGGGACGGGGTTCTCTGCGGCGCGTTACTTGAGGATGATCTCGCCGCGCCAGTTATTGTCAATCTTGCCGTCCGCCCACTGTTCGCCGTATTCCCAAGTACCGCTCCCGGTAGCACCTTCATACTTGCCGGTGCCAGCAATTACGCCCCAGGTGCCACCATCTGCGTCTATTGCCCACCAGAACCAGATACCATCACGATCCTTGTCGACCGCGTCGCAGAATCCGCCCCCCTGCACGATATTGCCATCCGCATCAAACACGGTTTTACCGTCGCAGTCCGTGTTGGACATGTGCAAAGGATCACTGGTGTCGCCCATGATATTGAAACCGGACAAGGCGGCTTCCACGACGCGGCCGCCGTCGGGCAGATCAAATTCATTGCTAGCGCCAGGGCTATACAACCCATGGTTGTCCGCCGCCAGCACCACGGTGCATGCTGCCAGCAAACCGAGCCCTATGGTGATCCCAGCCTTTCTTGTCATATTGAACATGGTTTACTCCTTGTCTCGTAAATATCGACCCTTGCAAATGAGGGAGAAGCAGCCCATCTGCATGGCGCTGTGGTAGCTCGGCGATCTTGTGGTCCTTCGGGGAGTCTTCCGTGGCTTCTCGAAGGAAGCGAGGACCCGTGGCTTTGCGTCGCTGACTTTGGTCAGGTTTGCCTTTATCCGAGCCAGAATCCCGTCTGAAGCAGGAGCGTGTCAATTCTGGGATGTACGTAACTGGAGAAAGACACGGTCTAAGCAGCGTTGGAGGAATGTCCGCTTTGGGTCATAAGCAGCCACTCACTAATTCGGAAATTCAGAAAGCCAGCCGAGAACATTCAGTAACAACTGCGGATTCTGCTCTGCGACATCTGTCCAACAGTCGTCGCCGCAATCGTCACGTTCAGAAAGCGAACTAATAACCGCAAAGAACATCCCGGCCTCCCCAAAAAATGCCGCGCGACCATGGCCAAAAGTACCTACTGCACCTTGGAACCACCCATTAACCGAAATGCTTCGAGTTTCATCCGTAATCTGATGCGCGACATCTGGTGTGAACGAGACGACTGACGGCCCAAAAACAAGTATCGGCTCAAGATCTGCATCCGACCGGAATGCGGCACCGCCGAACGTGGCCACCGATTCGATCCTCTCCGCAGGAGAAAAGCCATTCGTGATTACATGGTCGGTGAGAGTCCCATTGGACCGACTGAAAATCATCGGGCCAGTCACGCTGTCACGGGCATGTCCGTTGCTGACCTCAATGCCAAACGCCCGCGACAACTCAGTGACCGCTCCGGCCACCGGCATGTGATCAAAAATGACAAGCAGCGACCCTCCGTCTACAACCCATTCCTTGATCACTGCGATCTCATGGTCGGAGAATGCTGATGGGTTAGGTAAAGACCAGTCCTCCGTCATGTCCGGGTTGTCGTAAATTCGATTTCGTTCGGCGAGTGGCATTGCAATAATCAGCACTTGACCAGTGTCCAGCAAATCCTTTTCGAAAGGCACAGTCAGCGAACTAATTCGATATCCACTTTCCTGCAGGAAAGCCGCAAAAGGCTTGTCACTCCCTTCGACCAATTGATAATTGAAGTGAGCCTCATCAATGAGCACCAACGGCCGCTGGGCAACTGCACTAGCATTGTCGCTAACACCCGGCGCTGAAGTGACAACACCAAGGAAGATGAAGATGCTGAGAAACGACAATTTCACAGTTGATAATCTTCGAGCACGAGCGACCGCTTTGGGTCATTACCAGCCGCTGAGTATACAGCCTGGTGAGTGGCTGCTTACGGCCAAAAGCGGCCACTAGAGATCGACATCATCGAGAAAAAAATAGACGCGAGCGGCTTTAAGAGTACACCAGCGACAATACCGGCAAGCATGAGCCATATGCCAGCTTGAGTCGCCCAGTGAATGGACCCGAACTCGCCGACCGCATAGACAACTGCGCCAATAAACGCAACGAACATTGCCACCTCACGCCAGATAGCCAATTTATTGGGTTTGCGCCGCTCAGGCAGAGATGACTCGCTTTGGTCTGGATTGGTCACCGAAGTATTGCAGCCTAAAATACAAGGAGTGACAACATCGTAGCGCTATCCAGCAATAACGAGAAGTGGATGGCTGCATTGGGTCACTACCAGCCGCTGACGTGATGATAAACTGAGAGGCTGGTGATGACCCAAAACAGACGGTCAATCATATCAAGTCTTCGTCTTTGAGCGACAGCTAACGGTACAAGCCGGACGCTCGGCTAATCTGCGGAGATTGCTTCGCTTCGCTCGCAATGACGGGCGTAGCTTCGCAATGACGGAATCAGTCGTCGAGTTCCGACCAGATGTCGCGTACCCAATTTCGGATCTGCAGTGACTCTTCCCAACGGTCGGATAGCTCACGCTGATCACCATCTGTGATCGCATAGGGTGGCGGTCCAAGTTCGCACAGGAACACCAGCGTTGCATCATCCGGATTACGGCGACGCCATTCTCGCATGCCGAACTTCCACCAGCCTTTGAATATCTCGACCCATTCCTGATGCTGTGGGAAGTTGATCGCTACCTGCACCTGTTCGCGTGATGCCACTCTGCCCTGGAAGCAGTCCGAGCGATCGAGAATCGACTCGATGTATTTCTGATCGCGTTCGGGTACTGGCGCTCGTAGCTCCCGATCGACAACAAAATGCGACAGGTCAGCACAGAGTCGCATGTCGGGAACGAGGTCCATTAACTGCAGCGTGAAATACATGTCATTGAGCAACCCGTCGCGATGCGTTTCGAACAACAGCGGCATTCCAATGTCTTCGGCTTCCCGAATCCAGCGACGAACGACCGGCACCGCCTCGTCCGGTTTTATCGGCATCACACCACTGATGACATTGACCATGCACGCGTCAAAGTCCCTGGCGAGTCCTAGCAAGGGTCGCATGTCGTCTTCGTGATTCGGGAAGGCGTTGACCATGCATCCCAGTTGATGCTTCTCATAAAGCGGCTGCAATGCCTGCATGCCCGAAATCTCCGGCACGCTGGGGTCGATGCACATGCCACCGAAACCTGCTTCGGCCACCATTGCGAAGCTCTCTTCGGCAGTACGCTCCGGAACGTGCGGGCTGCGAAGCTCCATGCCCCAGAGGGACTGGTAAATTTCGAGTTTCTGCACTAGAACGGTTCGGGAGGCGTCGCTCCGCGGCGTGGCGGGAACCAGAATGGCTTATCGACCACGGTCGCCTTTGCCATTTCCCTGTTCCAGTGCATCTCGCGCTGGTAATAGACCTCGACCCAGACGTTGCTGCCGACCTCACCATGCGGTGTTCGAACAGTGCCGATGGCGACGTTTTGTTTGCAGACAGGCGACCAGGCTGCCGACGTTATGAAACCGATCGACTTTTTTCTGGCCCTGGGGTCACCGAAAATATACGCGCTATCCGCGACCTTGTTGCCTTCAATATCGAGCTTGACGAGACGCCAGGTTGAGCCGTCGCGTTTTTCCACGGCGAGCGCCCGGCGGCCATTGAAGTTCGGCTTCTTGAAATCGACGAGCCAGCCCAGACCGAGTTCCAGCGGTGAGCGCGTATGCCCGGTTCGCACCGTCGCATTCGCGGGAAGGAAATCGACATACGCAGCCAGGTAGCCGGCCTCTATGCGCGCCAACTCAAGTGCATGTACACCAATCGCTCGCATCGAGTAGTCCTTGCCCGCATCGAACAATGCATCCCAGACCGCTTCGGCCTTCTCGGGCGCCAGCCAGAGTTCATAGCCGAGGTCACCCGTGAATCCGGTGCGTGACACCATGAGTTCGGTACTTTCGAAGTCGAAGTGCGTCAGGCCAAATGGCTTGAGCTCTTCAAGACCCTCGAGGCCCATGTTGTTCAGGATCGACCAGGTGGTCGGCCCCTGTACAGCAAGTCCCGCTACGTCATGGGTCTCATCAACAATCGAAACATCGAAGCCGATTGCCGCCGCGGTCAACCAAGCCATGTGCCGTTCCTGCGAGCACAGTCGGTACTCACCTTCTTTGAGGTGAAAAATCGTGCCGTCGTCGATGACCTGTCCACGGTCATCACACCACACAGCGTAAGCGACGCGACCCGGTTTGATCTTGCTCATGTCGCGCGTCACGAGGCGGTCGATATAGGCCAGTGAGTCGGGACCCGTGATGCGGTATTTGGTCATCGGCGAGATATCGAATACGCCGGTCGAGTTTCGCAGCGCGAAGTATTCTGTCTCACTGCAATAGAGTTCGTCAGGGGTGGTATAGCCCTTCCACTCATGCCAAGAGTTGATCGTGTCAACCGCTTTCATTCGATCATAGAACGGGGTTGTCAGGCGCCCCTGTGGTACTTCGAAAACACTCATGCTGCTTTCTCCCGGCTGAGGATGGCTCTTGCCGCATTGCGGCCCGCCGCTCCGCTGACGCCACCGCCCGGATGGGCTCCTGCGCCACAGAGATATAGTCCATCAACGGGCATACGGTACTGCGCAGCACCATAAACCGGTCGCGTGAAGAGGAACTGGTCCAGCGTCAGTTCACCGTGATGCCAGTGGCCGCCCGTGATATGGAACTCACGCTCGATATCGGCCGGCGTCAACAGCTCGCTGGCCGTGATGCGCTGTGTAATATCCGGCATGTAATTTTCAAGTACCCGTATCACAGCCGACTCGAATTCCTGGCGAGCTTCGTCGGTCCAGCCGCCCTTGCGTTCGTAGGGCGCGTACTGCACTACAGCAGACAACACATGCTTGCCCGTCGGTGCCAGCGACTCGTCGCAGAAACTCGGGAACGTGACTTCAAGCACAGGGTCAGGGGAACTCTCGCCATACTTGGCCGGATTGAATGCACGCTCGACGTAGTCTTCGTTGGGCGCAATCACGATGCGCTCGCCGTACTCGTTTTTGTCCAGCCCCGGAATGTCCGGCAATCCGTCGAGTGCGAGGTGCATCTTCGCTGCGTTGCCGCGGGCGCGCATGTGGTGCAAGCGGCGTGTGAAGCCGGTTTCCATGTGGCGTGCGCCGACCAGGGTCATCATGGTGCGTTTCGGATCGGCATTCGATACCACGGTCAGGCTGTCGAAACGTTCACCGTCCTCGGTCTCGACACCGGTCACACGGCCGTTATCGACGATGATGCGCTGCACAGGCTTGCCAGTTCGAATCGTCACACCCTCGTCACGCGCAACCCGCGCCAGCTCGTCGCTGACACTGCCCATGCCACCCATCGGTGACGCAACGCGGCCATGATCACCGGCCAGACGATACAGGTAGGTCATTATCGTACTGGGTGATCGCGGGCCGAGATGTGTCCCGAGTACGGCGTCTAGACTGATCGCGCCTTTCAGAACCGGACAGTCGAAACGTTCAACAACTTCGTCACGGATATTCATACCAATCAGTCGCAGGAGCGCTTCCATCTCGGTCTTACCAAGGCGGCGTACGTCAAAACCCAGTTGTCCGAGTGTGGCAAGGTCATTGAAGTCTTTTGTACCGAGCCTTGGTGGTGTCTTATTGAAATACTTTTTCAACAGATCCGAAAAACGTGTCATGCGTTTATGGAATGCCTTGTAGGTTTCGGCGTCGCCTTCTCTGGCCCCGCTAACCTTGTTGCCCTTGATGCGGACGTGCTCGGCGTCGTTATCGAGCGCGATTGTGGTCATATTCTCTGAGGCTAGCGCGGGATTCAGCTTCAGATCTTTTCTTACGCTAGGTTGCAGATTATAGAGCAGGTGTGCGCAGGCCGAGACGGAATATCCATCGGCAAACTCCCGGGTTACAGCAGCACCGCCAACTTGCTCATTGGCTTCGAGCAGCAGTACCTGCTTGCCAGACCGGGCGAGTAGCGCAGAACAGACAAGACCATTGTGGCCACCACCAACAACAATTGCATCGAATTTATCAGTCATCGCCGAAGTTCTCCGGAACAGTATTGGGACGTTTAAGGTCCGCGAGAATCTCCCGCGCCGCATTTGCACCAGGAGCGGACATGACACCACCGCCTGGGTGCGTGCTTGAGCCGCACATGTAAAGGCCGCCGACCGGGCTGCGGTACTGCGCGTAACCCGGTACCGGCCTGTTGAACAGGATCTGGTCCATCGTCAGCTCACCATGGAAGATATTGCCTTCGGTAATGCCGATTTCTTCCTCGATCGTCGCCGGCGTACGCACCTCGTAGTGCAGGATCAGGTCTTTGAAGTCTGGGCTGTAGCTCGCAATCTGGTTGATCACCGTCTGTGCAAATTGCTCTTTCTCATCGCTCGTCCAGTCCCGGCCCTCGATTTTGTACGGGCAATACTGGATAAAGCAGCTCATGAAGTGTTTGCCCGGTGGCGCCATGGTCGGGTCGATCGTCGTCGGGATAACCATGTCGACGTAAGGATCCTGCGACCAGGTTCCCGACTTCCAGTCGTCGTAGGCCCGTTCCATACGCTCCATCGAGTCGGTGAAGTGTATGTCGCCGTGATAAAGGTCACTGCCTTCCGGAAATGCCGGGAAGGTCGGCAAGCCGTCGAGGGCAATATTGACCTTGCCCGACGATCCGCGAATCTTGAAGTTTTCGACGCGGTTGTAGAACGCCTCCGGTAAATCCGACTTGTCCATACACGTCAGGAATGTGCGCTTGACGTCCATCGCCGAAACGACGATACGCGCGTTAATCTCCTCGCCGTTTTCGAGGGCAACGCCGGCAGCCTTGCCGTTCTTGACGATGATCTTGTCCACGCCGGCATCTGTCCGCAGCTCTCCACCAAGGGCCTGTAACGCACCGGCGATCGCGTTGGCTACACTGCCCATACCGCCTCGTGCATACCCCCAGCTGCCCACGTTGCCGTCAACATCGCCCATGTAGTGGTGCAGCAGAACATATGCCGTTCCGGGTGAATGAATCCCGAGTGCGGTACCGATGATGCCGCTTGCCGACAATGCCGTTTTGATGACATCGGTTTCGAAATATTCATCGAGATACTCGGCGACGCTCATCGTCCAGAAGCGAATTGTCTCGTACATACGTTCCTCGCCCATATCGAGAAACTTGTTGCCGATATTGATGAACTCCTTAATGTCCTTCGGCCTGAACGACGACGGGTCGGGCGGTGTGGTCAGAAGAAAATCACGAATGAAGCGGCATTGGCGCATCGTGTCCGACGAATACCGCTCGTAAGCATCGGCATCGGCAACCGAGAACCGGGCCTTCTCTCGGTAAGCGGCCTCCGGGTCGTGATAGTCGCCGTAATAGTCACCGTTCTGCATTATCGTCGATGAGCCCCCGTACGGTGTGACTTGCAGGCCATGCCTGTGCAGTTCGAGCGAGCGGAATATTTCTGGTCGCAACAGGCTGCACACGTAAGAGCAGTTCGAGTACTTCCAGTCCTTGAATAGGTTTCGGCTGACCGTAGCGCCCCCGATGTAATCGTTCTTCTCGACACAAACGACATCGAGCCCGGCCTTGGCCAGGAAGGCTGCGTTGGTCAGGCCGTTATGGCCTCCACCAACAACAATCGCGTCATAAGTTTTCATGCATCGCTACTCACTATGTGTTTTCCGTATGGCTTGGTTTTCTGACCCAGTTTGCCGATGGCGCGATCGACTGCGCGCTCGAACCGTTCCAGCGTATCTTCAAGGCAACCCTTACTGTGCGCTTCACACAGGAACCAGGGCTCTCTTGAATCGGGCTCAACGATAATTCCTTCGTCGTGCAATTCGGGGGCGAGATTGTCATAGAACTCGTAGTCCGAGTTTAGCCATTCCCGGTAATTCGTTGGCGCTTCTTCGGCGAAAAACAACCCCATCAGCGCCGGACGCCCGGTGAAACTGTGCACGATACTGCGCTGATCGAGAATTTTGCTGAGGCCACGCTGCAGATCGAGGCCGTAGCTCTCTATCGTTTGCAGCGCATCGGTATCATCGAGAATCTCGAGTGTCCTGGCAGCAGCCGCAAGTGATACGGAATGCGCTGTGAATGTTCCGCCGTGTACAACCCCGTCACCGAATTTGCGCATGATGTCTTCGCGTCCGGCGACAACCGATAGCGGATACCCGTTACCAATCGCCTTCGCGAACGTGCAAATATCAGCCTTGAAGTCGAATAGCTCCTGCACACCGCCTTTGGCAACACGGAAGCCGGTCTTCACTTCGTCGACGATCAGCAACACGTCATACCGATCACAAAGCTCACGGATGTCGTGCAGATACTGCTTTCTCGCCGTAATACTGCAGCAGTTACCCATGATCGGTTCAATCAGGAACGCACCGATCTTGTTGTGATGTTTCTTGAGCACGTCCTCTGCGACGTTCGCATCATTGAGCGGCACTGGATGCACGAGGTTTCCGGTAACAGCTGGCACACCTTCGCTGTACGGCAGCAAGTCGGGGACGGTCTGGTGATCCCACTTTTCAATATCTGCGTACCACAGGACCTCATTGAAGATGCCATGATAGCCGCCCTCAATGTATATATGACCATCTTTGCCCGTGAATGCGCGCGCAACGCGCAATGCGGCCATCACCGCTTCAGTGCCAGAGTTAGAAAAACGTACAAGTTCTGCGGCCGGCACCATGTTGCTGATGCGCGTGGCAACTTCGTACTCAAGTTCAGTGGACAACGCGAACACACCACCGACATCCATGCCTTCGCGTGCGGCTTCATCGACGCGGTCATCGCCATAGCCGAGGATGATCGGACCGTATGCAAGGCGATAATCGATGTACTCGTTGTCATCGATATCCCAGATGCGGCCACCCTCACCACGCTTTACGTAGATGGTCTTGTCGTCTCCCCAATAGCGGAAATTCGACGTCACGCCGAGTGGCAGTTTTTCAACCGCCCGTTCGAAGTGCTTATTGGACTTCGCCAGAGAACGCATAAGGTACACAAAGGAAAATGAATGAGTATTCATTCATATTATGCCATAATTACCCAGCGTATGGCTACCGCAACCCCAGAAAAAACTCGCCGCACGGCGTCCCGCGAGGCGCGCCGCCGGCAGCTTATCGACGCTACCATGAAGTGCATTGCCCGCAAAGGCATGGGCAGCACGACATTGGGCGATGTCGCCAGGGAGGCGGGCCTGTCACAGGGCATCGTAAATCTGCATTTCGAAAGCAAAGACAATTTGCTTAAGGAGACACTGGGAGCACTCGCCAATGAATACCGCGATAAATTCGATAAGGCACTTCGGAATTCGGGGCCCCACCCGACCGAAAAACTCCTGGCGATCATGGAGCACGACCTGCGACCATCCATCTGCAACCAGCCCAAACTTGCGATCTGGTTCGCGTTCTGGGGAGAGGTTAAGTCACGACCCACCTACAGGCGCATGTGTGACGAGTGGGACCAGTACTATGACGATGTCGTCGCAGGCTTCTGCGAAGAGCTGATCGAAGATGGCGGCTACAAAGACGTTGAAGCTAACATTGTTGCCAATGCACTGGCGGCGATCACCAATGGGCTATGGTTGTCGTGCCTGATCAGTCCGCAATCCTGGGATAGGAATGAAGCGAAGAAAATATGGATGAGTTATCTGCGCGGCATCTTCCCCAGGCACTTCTAACAACCTAGGGCTTGCCCAGCTCCAGCAAGATCCACTCGAGCCAGTCGCGCTCGAGATCCTCACGTTGCGAGAAAGGTCCAGGTTTGTAGTAGCGCGACTGCACACCCTTCCAATTGTTGACGATGATCTTCTTGTCGGCGTGTGTGGTGATATCCCAGAGCCAGACGAGTTCATCGACGTCGTAGTCCTTGCCCTCTTCCGCGTCGTCGCGAACCATCCAGTAGATCTCACACTTGCAGTTGACGTGATCGACTGGCGTGAAGACATAGGCCACCGCGTGGTCACTGTAGACCAGCAGGAATGAGAACGGTCCGAACATGAAGTCGGAACTGCCACCATCGTAATCCTTGAGCTCTCCGAGTAACGGCGCAACCGGTTTGCCTTCCTTGCTGCCCGTCAGGTAGCCCTCGAACAGGGCGGTGCGAGAATAGCCGTAGCCCAGCTCACCATCCGGCGCCTTCTTGTCGATCCGGTCGACTTCCATGTTGCGCAAACCGCAGGATTCCATCCTGTCGAACATTTTTTCCTGTAACGGCGCTCGCTTGCGTCGATCGAGCTGCAGTGTGTGCATTTGGGCGTATTCGGGATGTGACGTCGCGCAGTGATAACACTCCTGGTAGTTCTCGACCGAGAGCTTCCAGTTGGCCGGAATATCGTAATCCCTGTAGGCCGCGACTTTCAGGTTTTCGAAACCGAACATCGCCATTGGCTCCGCCATGTCGCGGCGCGCGCTCTCAACTCCGGGAGGGTTATCCGAAAAACAGACAAAGACCAGGCCATGTATGACCTCGAGCGAGACTTTGTTGAGCCCGTATTCTGACTTGTCGAAATCACTGGCCATGCTGCGTGCAGCGGTCAGGTTGCCGTCGATATCGTACATCCAGCCGTGGTAAGGACACGCAAACTTACGCGTGTGGCCCTTCTGCTCGAGGCACACCAGCGAGCCCCGGTGCCTGCATACGTTTGCGAACGCCTTCAGTTCGCCGTCGCTGCCACGCACGACGATGGCCGACTCGTTGGCCACGTTGAATACCTTGAAATCACCCGGTTCGGGCAATTCCGATTGATGGCCGGCAAGGATCCAGTTGCGGGTAACGATGCGATCGATCTCGAGTTCGTAGATGTCGGGATCGGTATAGAAGCGCTGGTCCAGTGCGAAACCGGGCTTCTGGCTGGCAATGAGTTGGTCGACGTGTTTCATGCCGCGGGACGATATCACAGAGACCCGGGTGGAATGCAATCCGGGCGCGGCAAGTACTTATTCTCAGGTTTCAATTGTGGGCGTAGCTTGGAGTTGAACCTGCGATGGGGAGGTGACGCCGTGCCTGAGGTTTCAGGAAAGAACCGTCTCATTGATATTGACACCAGCAGGCCCGTCTGGGAGCGCTTTTTTACGGTCGCGCCACTGGTGCTAATCGGCACAACAGATCCGGATGGATCGCCGGATCTCGCACCGAAACACATGGTCACGCCGATGGGCTGGCAAAACTACATTGGTTTCGTCTGCTCACCCACTCATTCGACCTGCGCCAATATCCAACGAACTGGCGAATTCACCGTCAGTTACCCCAAGCCATCCCAGGTACTTTACTCGAGCCTGGCCGCATCGCCGCGGCAGCAAGGCCATAAACCAGTACTCGAGTGCTTCACAATCTTTTCCGGCCAGGTCGTCAACGCGGCCTTGATCGAGGAGGCGTATCTCTATTTCGAGTGCCGGCATTTCAAGACCGTCGATGGCTTCGGGCCCAACTGCCTGATCACGGGTGAAATTGTTGCTGCTTATGCCGAGCCCGAGTTCATCCGCTCGAACGAGATCGACGACCAGGAGCTTGTTCATGATTCACCAATACTCGCGTACCTGGCGCCAGGGCGCTTCGCGACCATCGAGAGCTCCAACGCGTTCCCGTTCCCGGCCAATATGAAGAAGTGACGTGAGCAGGAAGCTCGCCAACCAGGTTCTCAAGCACATACAAGGCCAACAAGAACTGCTCATTAGCCTGTTGCGTGAACTTGTGGTTGCCGAGTCGCCATCGTCGGATCCTGCGGTGCATGAACGCGCGCGGCATGTATTCATGTCGGCCTTGATCGAACTTGGATATCACGTTGTTGAGGCCGGCCCCGCGGACGGTCCACGGCATGTTTATGCAAGAACGGCGTCGCGGCAGAAAAATGCCACAACACAACTCGTCATTGGACACTACGACACGGTCTGGCCGGTCGGCACCATTATCGATCGCCCTTTCACAATAGATGGGAACATCGTTCGCGGACCTGGTGTTTTCGACATGAAAGGCGGGCTCGTGCAACTGATCCTTGCGATCAAGACCATGCATGAACTCGGCTTCGACCCTGCAGTACAACCGCTCATTTTTGTCAACGCCGACGAGGAAATCGGCAGCCGCACCTCCACGCGTTACATTCGCCACCTGGCACGCATCGCCAATCGCGCTTTGGTCCTCGAGCCTGCGTTAGGCGATGAAGGCAGCCTGAAAACCGAACGCAAAGGCATAGGTCGCTTCACGATCACCGTATACGGCAAAGCGGCGCATGCCGGTCTCGACCCGGGCGCCGGCGCCAGCGCGATTCTCGAGCTATCGCACGTCATCCAGACCTTGTTTGCGATGAACGACGCGGATAAAGGCATCACGATCAATGTTGGCACAGTGGATGGTGGCGTGCAGCCAAATGTCGTCGCCCCGCACAGCACAGCCGTGGTCGATGTACGCGTCCCAACAATTAGCGACGGCGACCGGATCGAACAGATGATTCACGGCATCGAGCCTGAGACACCAGGCGTTCGATTGCGCATAGAAGGCGCCATCGGCCGCCCTTCCATGGAGTCGACGCCACGCAACGAGGCTCTATGGAACCAGGCGCTGGCACTCGCCGGCGATATGGACATCGATCTGACTCGTGCCAAAGTCGGCGGCGGTTCGGATGGCAATACCACGAGCCAGTACACGGCTACGCTGGATGGCCTTGGTCCGGTCGGCCACGGCGCGCATGCCAAACATGAATTTCTTTACATCGACAAGACACTAGAACGTGCTGCACTACTGACCCTGTTGTTGCTGGCACCGGCGACTGAAGGCGTCATTCTCGAGGAGGTGGGATGACGCAGACATTTCTCACGTCGATCACCCGCATCGCGGATTTTGACAACAATCCTTACGACGTCCGCCCACTCGATCATTCGGTGTGGTATTCGGGTGACTATATTCGCACCGAAGTGACCGGTACACGCTCAGACTTGTACGCCGTCGAGACCTGCAGCGGAGAAATGCTCCCGGTGCAGGCTGGTGACCAGGTTATCGGGGCGCTCGGCCACCGCGAAGCAACGCTGGAAGGCGTCGGTAGCTACGAGAATGTGGAACACAGCGCAATGCATGCATTGACAAGTGCCGGGCTGCTAGGAGTATTTACGTCGTTCTCGATACTGTTGCCGAAGCCCCTGTCGCTCAGTTATCGCGGCCACATCGTTCGCGATGGTCACAAGGTCACGATGAAACAGTTCGCGATTAAAGGCGGCACACACAACTTCGCAGTCCCGACCATTTTGATTATCGGCACATCGATGTCAGCCGGCAAGACCGTCACCGGTCGCCGAATCTGTGAGATTCTATCGAAGGCCGGACTCGATGTCGTAGGCGCAAAGCTAACTGGCGCCGGTCGATATAGAGATATTGCGAGTTTCAAACGCGCAGGTGCGGCACACGTCTTCGACTTTGTCGATGTGGGCCTGCCTTCCACTGTTGTGCCAGAAGCCGAGTTCCGTGCGGCAATAAGACCTTTGCTCACTCGTATCGACAGGCTTCACCCCGATTTCCTCGTCGCCGAAACCGGCGCGTCGCCGCTCGAGCCTTACAACGTAGAAGCGGCGATGCAGGAGTTGGGCGACAACATTGTCGGCATCATGCTCGCCGCATCGGATCCCTACGCCGTTGTCGGCGTCGAAAAAGCGTTCGGTGTCAAACCGGATCTGGTAACCGGTCCGGCGGCAAACACATCGGCCGCTGTCGCCCTGGTCAGGAAGCTCTCCGACCTGCCAGCGATCAATGTCATCGATCGTGGCAGACTGCCCGAGTTTGCGGCGTTCCTGAGCGGACTGCTCGACCGCGAATTACCCGTGGCATAAGTGCTCCTGCGCTACTCAGCCGGGGCTTGCAACCAGCGTTCCGGTGTCGATAGCGGAGCAGCCAGCGTCTCTAGAAAAGCCTCGAGTTGTGCAAGTTCGATCTCGTTGAGCCCCAGTGGTTTGGCCTCGTTGTGACCGATCATCGACTCTGGTGCTTCGTTGTAATGCTGCAGCACCTCGGCAAGCGTGAATATCTGCCCCTTGTGCATGTACGGCTGTGTGTTCTCGAGGTTTCTCAGGGACGGTGTGCGGAACGCGCCGAGAACCTCAAAGCCGCTGCGGGCGAATCTCAGCTCCGCGCAGTCCTGCTCATCAGAATCACTGAATGCGCCGAGACAGTTGAATGGATCGGCAAGCACCTGGCGCACTCCAGCAGCCCTGCCCTTGTCCGGCACTTCGCCTGGAAACGACAATACACCCGTGTTGTGGAACTCGTGATTCGTCATCAATGGTCCGTTATGACACTGCGTGCAGGCGGCTTTGCCGATAAAAAGGCGCAAGCCCGCGCGTTCCTCGTCCGTGTATAACGAAGACTGCGTTTCCCTGTTACCAGCAACGACGGCCTCGACAAATTCGTCAAAGCGCGACGAGCCCGGCATGATCAGTCGCTCGTAGGCGGCGATCGCCTTGCCGATGTTGCTGAACACTCTGTCGACATTCTGCGAATCAGAAACGTCCGGCGTTTGGCCGAAGATATCTTCGTATTGCCTGCGGAATCCATCGTTCGACGCGAGCGCATTGACCGTGTGTTCCCGATTACCTCCATGCTCGGCAGCATCCTCGATGGGCGACAGTGCCTGCGCCCATTGGCTGTCGCGCCTGCCGTCCCAGTACTGCCAGGGACTGTACGCAACGCCCACAATGCTGCGTGTATTGCGTTTCGACTCACCGACGCCTCGTCCCTTGCGCATGTCGTCTGCGAATCTGAGCTCCGGACGGTGACAGGTCGCGCAGGCAATGGCGCCGGAAGGGCTCAGGCTGGTACTGAAAAACAGCTCATGACCAAGCTTTGCCGCTCGCACGTCATCAGCGACAGCGTTACTCGGATCAGGCGGTATCACGGGCAAACTGCCGATCCAGAGCGAGCGCAGCATCGCGACCTCAGCGTCGGTCCATTCGTCACCAGACGGTGGCCAGATGCGCGACGCAGCAACGGCAGCCGCTGCTGTCACAATGATAACGATCCAGAATAATGTCTTATTCACAGTTCGAGCGTAATCACGACCGTGTCACGCCGTCCGTTTGCCCGGATCTCTATCGAGATCTCCCAGTGGCCGTTCATGTGAAAGCGCATGCCATCAAGACGGTACTCCCCCCCACCCAGTTCTTCGGTTACCCGGGGGCGTGTCGGCATACCATGATCGTGTGCCGGCATGCCGCCGGTGATTGTCAGTGTCGCCCCGGTCACGGGTTCACCGTCGCTTGTAATGGTCAGGACCCAATTGTGGATTTGATTGATCTCAATTGGCTCAATCGAATTTTCGAAGCTGACAACATACACGCCACGTTTGGACACCCAATCATCGGACAGCGCGTCAGTCAGCGGCAGGAACAACAGCAATAGCACCGCTGCTGCCGCGCGCTTTTCACGCCAGCGATTGAAGCGGCCACTCATAACGAAATACTGGAACTGGATCGCGAGTAGCAGAACGATGAACAACGGCCAGTAGCCGAGACCGGTGTAGCCAACCTCGAACGGAAACACGGCTCGATAAATCTGATTCTCACCATCGACATTCGCGGTAACGATGCCGATGAAGTCACCCTCCTCCTTGAAGTCGTAGATGACAGTCAGAACGTCGGGATCAACGGCCGGCCCGCGATAGAAAACGGTCGCGGATTCAATATCATCGATCTCTGCAACATCTTCCCAGCGCGCAAAACGTCCCTTGCCGGTTACATCGCGAATGATGCGGAAATCGACAACGGCATCGGCGAGGCTGTCATGCAGATACTCCATGACGAATACGCTCTCGGTCGCATTCGGCAGGTCCTCGCAATATTCTTCGTGGCCGTCGATCAGCGGCTGATAGATTTTGAAATGCCCCCGCAGGTAGTTGACCTTAATGACGCACAGGTCTTCCTCCTCGACCACGCCGCCATGGGCGAGAGCGGTTTGCGACATCTGAACGGCCAACAATGCCGCAATGATGCTTGCGAGAAAACGGATCATGGCATGGGGATTCTACTGGTGTTTGCCGATTTCCCAACCTTGTTTCGCGAGGTACTTTTTCCCAGCCTCGGTCGGCAGGTCCTCGAGAGCCGACCCCATCGAGTCGTTCCACCGGTTCAGGTAACCGAACAGCGCGATAACCGCCATGATTTCGACGATATCGTCATCTGACCAGTGTTCACGCATCCTCGCCGCGTGCTCGCCGCTTACGCCGTTCGGTACCTCCGCCGCGGCGAATGCGAACGCAAGCGCCGCCTTTTCCGCGTCGCTGAAGTGCAGACTGCCCTCGTATTTGAATACGTCATTGAGACGCTCTTCCGACGCGCCAAAACGTTCCGAACCCAGAATCGTATGTGCCTGGCAGTAGCGACACCCGGACACCATGCTCGTGATGTAGCCGATGAGCCGCTTGAACTCGGGGGTAACCTCTCCCTCACATCGCATCACAGCGATGTTCAGGTCGGTGAACGCTCGTGCAATATGCGGTCGCCGAGCCATCGTGCGCACGCTGTTGGGAACCACGCCCAGTGGACCTTTGAAGAACTGCACGTATTCGCGCAACTCATCCTCGATGTGCTCTTCTTCGAGCGGTTCGACAACCGGCATCAGGCCACCTCGAAACTTGCAACGGTGCAACCAACGGCGAATATCGGCAACTCAGCCGTGTAGTATTGCAGGTCGCCCTTGCCACCCGCGGCTGCGGCGGCCGCGATATAGGTTCGAATCTCGAAGCCACCCTGACCACCGTCGCGATAGGTTTCTTCATTCGTGTATGACAACAACGCGTCCTTGTCCTGGCGCATCAGTCGATCAAGGAACTCACGGTCCCACTCTTCGTTGATCTTTCCTGAATCCGGCGTTGCCGGCCAGTGCGAAATACCACCTGTGCCGACGACCGCAACTTTCTCGGCAACCGAATCACAAGCGCGACGAATTGCTTCGCCAAATGCCCAGGCCCGGTGCAGCGGGGTCAACGGCGGCCCCTGGCAATTGATGTTGACCGGGATGATCGGCAGATCATAATTCGGCGTCAGGAAGTGCAGCGGCACCATGATGCCGTGGTCGAATCTCCACTCTTCGGCGTACGCAGTGTCCACCGTATTCATGATCTCTTCAGTCAGGCGCCGGCCCAGGTCGGGCGCACCCCTGACATCGGTCTTCGGTATGTTGAGCCACTCGGGATCTTCGATTGGCCCGGAGTACTTCTCGCCGATACCAACGCAAAAGGCCGGCATATTGTTCATAAAGAAGTTGCCGAAGTGCTCGGCTGCCATGACGATCAGCGCCTCGGCGCCACTATCTTCTATGTCCTGTCGTTGCCGATCGAGTTTTGCGTAAAAGCGGTCTCGTTCTTCCGTGTTCTTGACGAGATGGGCTCGTCCTGTGATGCCTGGCGCGTGGCTTAGGACTCCTGCGTAAACGAGGCTCATTGGTGTGTGTCCTCCTCGGTAAATGCATCGCCTCCGCCAGTCAAGGCGTAGACGCCCGCGCGCACCGGGCCGTGCTTGGCTACGCCTTGCCGCATGAGCTCCAGGTAGTCGAACCACTCGATGCCCAGGAACGCGGCGTAATGCATCAGGATCTGGCCGTTTACACCAAGCACGTACAAGAGGCCGATATCGCCTTCTTTGAGCGCAGATTGCTCCTCGTTATCGAGCTCGTAGTCCACGAGCAGCGCATCGATGTCCTCTCGGCACTGCTGTTGAATCTCTTCATCGCGGTTGAGTTCGAACAGGAACTTTTGCAGATAATAGAGGCTCATCACCTACCCAACTTTGGTACGCGGTGGGTCCCGAGCGCCACACAGACGTTCTTTGTTTCCATGTAGAACTCAAAGCTGTAATCGCCGCCGTCGCGCCCGATGCCGCTTGCCTTCATTCCGCCAAAAGGTGCGGGCAGGTGGCGGTTGTTCTCGGAATTGACCCAGATCATACCGGCATCGAGATTCCTCGCCATGCGATGGCCGCGCCCGATATCGTTGCTCCAGACATAACCCGCAAGGCCATAGTCAGTTTCATTGGCGATGCGCAGCGCATCGTCCTCATCCTTGAACGGGATCGCCGTCAGGACGGGGCCGAATATTTCCTGTTGCGCAATACGCATATCATTACTGGCGCCCGTAAAGAGCGTCGGCTCGACGAAGTTGCCCGCGCCTTCCAAGGCATTGCCACCAGCCGCGATTTTTGCGCCGTCTTCAACCGCCGCCGTGAAGTAGCTGCAAACCTTGTCGTAGTGCCGTTGATGAATCAGCGGCCCGATTTCCGTTTCCGGGTCGAGCGGATGACCAACCTTGAGCTTTGAGATCCGTTCCACGAGCTTTGCATTGAACTCTTCCTGGATCGATTCCTGCACGAGCAGCCGGCTGGATGACGTACAACGCTCGCCGTTGAGGCTGTAAATCATGAAAATAACAGCGTCGAGTGCGCGATCGAGATCGGCATCGTCGAAGACGATGACCGGGTTCTTGCCGCCCAGCTCGAAATGCACGCGTTTAAGGGTGTCGGCACCCTGGCGCATGATGTGGCTGCCGGTCGACGACTCACCAACAAAGGCAATCGCTTTGATCAACGGGTGCTCGGTCAAGGGTTTGCCTGCGTCTTCGCCAAGGCCTTGAACGCAGTTCAAAACCCCATCGGGCAGACCTGCGTCGTGGGCGATTTCCGCCAACCTCATGGCCGTGTAAGGCGACCACTCTGCAGGCTTATGCACGACAGTGCACCCTGCGGCGAGCGCCGGTGCAATCTTCCACGTCGACAACATGAAAGGAGTGTTCCAAGGCGTAATCACACCGACCGGCCCGATGGGCTGGCGAATGGAGTAATTGATGTGCTCTTCGGCCGGGAGTGCCTGTCCGTCGCGCGCATTCGGCGCCATATCGGCAAAGAAGCGAAAATTCGCGGCACTGCGAATGGCCGCCTTGCTCATGAATCGAAGCGGCTGGCCGGAATCATAGCTTTCGAGAAGTGCGATCTCTTCTGCGTTGTCGACGATCGCGTCAGCGACGTTATGCAGGATCTTTTTGCGTTCGCTACCCGGCAGCTCCCGCCAATCATCAAACGCGGCATTTGCAGCCTGGCATGCTGCATCGATGTCGTCGGCATTACCGGCCGCGACATTGCCGATCACGCTGTTATCAACAGGCGTATAGCCTTCGAAGGTATTGCCCGACCGCCCTGCATCACGCTTGCCAGCTATGAAATGCGGCAGCGTTTCCACCTTGAGCGGTGTGAGGAGCGCTTCGATGCTCTTCAGGTTGGATTGAAGATCTGACATTTAGCGTGCCCTCTCGGCGAGATAATCGCGAATGTTACTGTGCTTCCACCGCGCTTCAGGGTCGATCTCCTGGATCTCGAACGACAGCAAGATCGGCCGCTGCTTGAAGACCGGCTCGATGAATTCACGCAAAGTGCTGAACAGGCGTTCGCCGGCGTCCTTCCTGGTCTCCGTCGATCGCCCTGCCATGATTCGCAGCGTCACGTAGATGTAGGCATTGTCCTCATGACCATCGGCGATCTTATAGTGGTCGTGCCTGATGGCACGCGTTCTGATGCCGGCCATCGGTAACGCATCGATGCCAATCGCCGTGTCATGCATCGCACTTACAAGCGCTTCGACATCCATGTCAGCCTCAAGATTTGCCGAATATTCAATGATTTGGTGCGGCATTGGTGTCGCTTCCGGGTGTGTTTGAATTTAGTTAACGTGTTAAGTATACTACGGGCAAAACAAACGTCAAGCCGTGGCGTCACGGCCTTTTCAGGAATAAAACATGTCAGATTTGGAACGTATTCGTGGCTCGATCCCTCCGCTCATCACCCCGATTCGGGACGGTGTGGTGGACTACGATGCCTTTGCGAACCTCGTTGAGTTCCAGGTGGCCGAAGGCTCGCATGGGGTCCTCGTCAACGGCACAACAGCCGAGCCATCGACGTTGACCACTGCCGAGCGCAACCGACTGGTCGATATCGCAATTGAAACTGTGAACGGCAGGGTTCCGGTCGTGGCCGCCACCGGCTCACAATCTCTCGCCGAAACCGAAGTGCTGACGCAGCATGCCGCCAGGGCAGGTGCCAACGCATTGCTGGTCGTTACGCCCTACTACATTCGTCCACCACAACGCGGGCTGGTCGAATACTACCTGCGAGTTGCGAGTCTTCATGACACGCCCTGGATGATCTATCACATTCCGGGGCGAACAGCGGTCAATGTAGCGCTCGATTCGATGAAGCAACTTCGCGACGAGTCGTCGACATTTATCGGCATGAAACATGCCGTCAATGATCTCGGCTTCGTCACCGAGTGTTTCGAGGCTCTCGGAAATGACTTTAAGGTTTTTGTCGGTCTCGAGGAATTGTCGTTCCCGATGATGACCATTGGCGCCTGTGGTCTGATGAATGCTGTTGGCAACCTCCGGCCGGCGGTTCTCGCAGAAATGTGCGATGCGGTCTGGGAAAGCGACCTCGCCAGGGGGCGCGAGCTGCACCAGCGCCTGCTCGAAATCAATCAGTCCGTATTCTTCGACACCAACCCCATTCCAATGAAATACATGATGAAAAAACTTGGCCTGATGCCAACGAATGAGCACCGGCTTCCCATGGTGCCTGCGACACCCGAGTTGGAGAAGCGGCTTGATGGCGTACTAGAGCGAGCCGGCCTGGTCGATGCGGGGAGCACGGTATGAAGTTCGTAAGTTTTGTACATGACGGCCAGGCATCGTTCGGTGCGGTCACAGATTCGGGTGTTGTCGATCTTGGCGCGAAACACGGCGGATTACGCGACCTGCGGGATGCGCTTCGTACCGAGCGGTTGGACGAGTTGATTGCGGAGGCGCTCAGTGTTGATGTCGATTACGCGCTTGCCGACATCGAGCTGCTGCCGGCGATTCCGAATCCGGAAAAAATTATCTGTATCGGTGTCAACTATGCGAATCGCAACGAAGAGTACAAGGACGGCTCTACTCCGCCGAAGTTCCCCAGTGTGTTCATGCGCACGCGCGAATCTCTGGTTGGACACGAGCAGGACATCCTCGATCCGCCAGAGTCCGATCAACTCGACTATGAAGGTGAAATCGTCATCGTTATCGGCAAGGAAGGACGCCGTATAGCAGAACAAGATGCTCATGAGTACATTGCCGGACTGACCATCATGAACGAGGGCTCGCTGCGAGATTTTCTGCGTCATGCCAAATTTAACGTGACGCAAGGTAAGAATTTCGCGAAGTCAGGATCACTGGGCCCGTGGATGGTTACTGCAGATGAACTCGATCCGATGGGCGAGTTGCAGATCATTACGACCGTGAACGGTGAAGAACGGCAGAATGACACCACGGCGAATATCATTTTCCCGTTCCGCTACCTGATCAGCTACCTGTCCACGTTTTACCATCTCAAGCCGGGCGACATTATCGCAACGGGAACACCGAACGGCGCTGGTGCGCGTTTCGATCCGCCGAAGTACCTGACTGATGGCGATATCGTGCAAGTGGAAGTACCGGGTATCGGCGTACTCTCTAACAAGATCGTTGCGGAACCGGTATGACGAAAGCACTGCGCGACTTTCGCCATGCGCTTCCGCTCGAATTGCTCCGGGCGCGCGAAGCGGCGATGGCTCGATTCCGACCGATGCTTCGCGAGCACGGATTGACTGAACAACAGTGGCGTGTCATTCGAACACTGGCCGACGAAGACAAGATCGACGCAGGTGAGCTGGCGAACCGCAGCATGTTGCTAGCGCCAAGTCTTACGCGCATTCTGCAATTCCTCGAGAAGGAAGGCCTTGTGCGGAGAAAACCGGACAGTCGCGATCAGCGCCGTTCGGTGTTGACCCTGACACCAGATGGCCGTGACGTATTCCTCAGCGTCGGACCGGATTCGGAGCGGTGCTATGCAGAGATCGAAACGGAATTCGGTAAGAACCAGCTCGAAGAGCTGTATCAGTTACTCGCTGCGTTCTACACCGCCCTCGGCCGAAATCTGCCGGAGCCCGGCAAGAACCGCGGCCCAGGTGTGCGCATCGACTGACTGCTTGAGATCAGCATAAGCTGACGCGACTCGCGGCATGATCTGGGCCTCGAGCGCCGCACCTGCCGCCGTCGCCAGCACGTAAACCTTGCGGCGGTCCTCTGTAGAACGTTGCCGTGCTACTAGCCCCCGCTCTTCGAGGCGGTCGACGATGCCAACGAGGCTCGGTGCCGGCAGCAATGTAACCTCGGATAATTCACCGATCATGCTATGGTCCGTTTCCCACAGCACACGCAGCACTCTCCATTGCTGCTCGGTCAGGTCGAATTCACTGAATATTCTGCGAAATCTCGGCATGACGGCGTCGAGCGTGCGGTACAGCACCATTGGCAAGGATCGGGTAAATTGGTCGTAGGGCATAGTATTCATTAATATCTGAATGATTAATATATGAATTGTTTGTAAGTCAATGTCAAGTAACGAGTATTAAAGGCTCCGCGACTAATCGATCGGCAAAGCGCCATTCGACCTCCGCTTACTCGTGACGCAGGGCGTCTATAGGGTCCAGTTGCGCGGCACGCTGCGCTGGCCATATGCCGAAGACGATGCCGACAACTGCACTGAAAGCGAACGCGGCCACGGCGGATTCGCTTGTTACTACCGTCTGCCAACCAGCAAACCTGGCAAGTAATGACGATGCCGACGCGCCAACGACGAGACCCAGCAATCCACCGAACAGGCACAGCGTTGTTGACTCGACGAGGAACTGCAGCAGGATGTTGCCGCGTGTCGCACCAAGCGCCTTGCGAATACCGATCTCGCGAGTCCTCTCAGTCACTGTAACCAGCATGATGTTCATTATCCCGATACCGCCTACGACCAGGCTCACACCCGCGATCCCGGCCAACAGGTAGGTGAATATCTCGGTGGCCTCCTGGCGCGATTCGACAAACTGCTTCCGATTGAATACCGAAAAATCGTTGTCCGCACCTGGCTGGATCTTGTGTTCGCGCCGGAGAACACGTTCGATGTCGAGCATCGCAAACTCGATTGTCGAGTCTTCGCTCACTTGCACACTGATCGTCTCAACGTACTCACTACCGGTGACCCGGAATTGAGCTGTACTCAACGGAATCCAGATGTCGTCGTCGGGATTGCGCCAACCGGCCGAGCCCTTCGTCTCCATCACGCCGATAATCGTGAATGGAATGGAGCGAATCAAGATATCACGGCCGATCATGGACGGCGCGTCAGACTCGAACATGGCGGGAATTTCGGCACCGAGTACGACCACGCGAGCGCGTGCCGCTTCATCAGCGGCCGAAAACATGCGGCCGCTGGCCACAGTAAACCCGTGCACGTCGATGTAATTCGGCGTCGTGCCTACCGTCGACAGGTTCAGGTTCATGTTGCCGTACTTCACCTGGTATCGATTGCTGATTTCCGGAACAACGGCCGCGAAGCTGTCGGTGCCGATGGCCATCGCCGCAGCATCATCCGTCGTTAAGGTCTGACGGTCACGTGCGACGCCATGACTAAACCAACCAGATGACTCCACGGCAAGAATGTCGCCGCCGAGTGCCGCCATTTGTTCGTCGATCGCTCGTTGTGCTCCGGTGCCGAGCGCTACCATCGTGATAACAGCTGCAACGCCGATGATGATGCCGAGCATCGTCAGTGTCGCGCGAAACAGGTTACTGCGAATCGACAGCAGCGCGATGCGTAAAGTCTCGGAAACCAGCATGACGGGTTGCTACTGGATCCCCGGGACGCCGCCGACGCGCCGAGTGATCCATTTTTGAAGTTCCTGCTGCGTTTCTACGAGATGCGTACTTGGCAGGATCAGGATGGAGTCACCGTCGCCAAGCCCCTCTGCGATTTCAACCCTGTCCAGGTCTGTGATCCCGGTGACGACATTACGAAATTCAAAGGCACCGCCGGTGTCAACGACGACCCAGAACTTGCCGCCGAAGCGGTAGTCGCCTCCGCGCTCGCCGCGTGGAGCCGCAGTATCCTGCGTCGCAACTTTCAGCGCGTCGCGTATGTCTGCCTCATCGACGCCAAGAATTGATGCTGTCGACTCGAGATCGCGCTCGGTTCGAAGCGCCATGACAGGTACGGTCATCACGTTTTCGCTGCGGGCAATGCGCACGTCGACTTCCGCGTTCATGCCCGGCATCAACAGCCCTTCCGAATTGCCGATGGATACCAGCACGGCAAACATAGTCACGTTCTGATCGAGAACCGCTTGCGGTTCGACTTTGAGGACCTGCCCCGGGAATGGTTGGTTGGGGTAGGCCGCGACCGATACCGTTGCGTTCATGCCGGAGCGTATTTTGCCGATGTCGGTTTCGTCGACCAGCGTACGAATCTGAACGGCACTCAGGTCAGCCATCGCAAGCAATAACGAACCACCTGAGTAATCCTGCGTTGGTGATGAGATCACCTGCCCTTTCTCTACCGGCTTCTGGATGATCGTGCCAGTGATAGGCGCCCGAATATCGGTATCGTCGACCGCAATTCGCGCGTTCTCCACGCTGACCCGTGCCGTAACGACTTGGGCTTCCGCATTGGCAAGATCAAGCGCTGCCTGCTCAAGATCCGCCTGCGTGAACGTACCCTGGGACAAAAGCCGATCGGCACGCTCCATTTGCGAACGTGCGATTTCAAGACGTGAATTGGCTGCCTTCAGCTCCGCTTCGGATTGGTCGAATCGATTCTGTACCGTGCGTGGGTCGATGTGCACCATTAAAGTGCCTTCTTCGACAAAGTCACCTGTCTCAACGAACAACTCCAGAACCTCGCCGGACGCTTTGGACTTTACTTCGACTGTCGCCAATGGCTCAACGATACCGGCGGAGCTTACATTGACCTCGATCGTGGCCTGTCGCACCGACGCCGTGTCGAATATCGGCCCAATATCGACATCCTCGCCGCAGCCCGCGACGACCAGTGTCACAAGGATAAATAGGTTTTTTCTCAACTACTCGCTCCGCTCAAAGAATCGCTGATCATCTTGCCGTCGCTAAGCCAGATTGTACGTGCAGCGTGATTTGCGATGTCTTGCTCGTGTGTTACCACAATTAGAGTGTTACCCGTAGCCTGCAGTTCATCGAACAGTGCCATTATTTCAATGCTCGTCGTTGAGTCGAGGTTCCCGGTAGGTTCGTCGGCCAGCAGGATACTTGGGTTGGTCACAAGCGCCCTGGCTATCGCGACGCGCTGGCGCTGGCCGCCCGACATCTCCGACGGCCGGTGCAACATGCGATCGGCAAGCCCGACAGTCTCCAATGCCCGTTGGGCCCGCTCATCACGCTCTTTCTTCTTCATACCCGCATAGATCAACGGTACTTCGACATTGGCGAGCGCCGTGTGCCTGGGCAAAAGGTGAAACGTCTGGAATACGAAACCGATTTCCCGGTTGCGAGCACCGGCAAGTTCACGATCGCTCATATCGGAGACGCATTGGCCATTGAGCCAGTACTCGCCACCGGTTGGCGTATCCAGGCAGCCAATGATGTTCATTAATGTCGATTTACCGGATCCTGAGGCCCCCATGATCGCAACGTACTCGTTGCGCTCGACGAGCAGGTCGATACCGGCCAGGGCGTCCACATGAATCTGCCCCATCAGGTAACGGCGCTGAATATCTTGAAGTCGGATGACCTGGTTTGGTCCGGCCTCGGACTGGAGAGCGGCTTGGTGCATAGCCGCCTGATTCTACAGAAACTGGCTCCAGCTGTTATAGAATCATCGACTGTTACCAATGCAAAGGAGCTGACTCTTGGGCAAGCCTGGCAATACCGGTATTCGACGAATTCTGCGGGCCACCAAATTCTCCGCGCAAGGGTTCGCGCTGGCTTGGAAACACGAAGCCGCTTTTCGCCAGGAATTGGCACTGGCCGTCATCATGACACCTGCAGCTTTCTGGTTGGGTCAAACCATCATTGAGCGCGCACTGCTGATAGGCGTACTGCTTCTTGTTTTGATCGTCGAGTTGCTCAACTCGGCCATCGAAGCGGCGATCGATCGGCACGGAGACGAGCACCATGAATTGTCGGGCAGGGCCAAGGACTTCGGCTCAGCAGCCGTATTCGTCGTCCTCGTATTGGTCGGACTCGTGTGGGGTGCCGTCGCCTGGCAACGATTCGGTGCGGGATTACTGTAGTGAAATCCAAGGTGTTTTGCATCGGCAGCCACAAGACGGGCACCACGAGTCTTGAAGTTGCACTGCAGAAACTCGGCTATCGGGTTCGTGGATCATTCGGTACAAAAGACCCGGACATCGCAAACAAAGTTCATGAAATGGCCTACGCGATGGTCGAGCAATACGACGCCTTCGAAGACAATCCCTGGCCTGTTTTGTTCAGGGAAATCGACGAGCGCTTTACCGGCAGCAAGTTCATCCTGACCCGGCGCCCAGCCGAGGCGTGGATTCGCAGCATGGTGAAAGACTTCGCCAAGACTGAAACGCCGATGCGCCGCTGGATCTATGGCGAGGACGCCGGCTGCCCGGAAGGCAACGAAGATACCTACATCGCGCGGTATGAGCGCCACAATCGCGAGGTGCTGGAATATTTCGAGGACCGGCCAGACGACTTGCTGGTGTTCGATCTACCCAGCGGCGACGGCTGGGACAAACTATGCCCGTTCCTCGGGCACGACATTCCCAACGAGCCGTTTCCTCACGCCAACAAGGCGAGTTGGTCGCGAAAGCTCAAGAACTGGATAAAAGAGCTCTAGGTATCCTGGCTTTTGCGCACCGCCTTGCGCACCTTTGTCCACCATGAATCTTTCTTATAGCGTCCTTTGACGATGTGGCGAATCTGGCAGACGTTTGGAATCTCGAGCGGCGTGCCGTGCGTTCCGATGAGCCAGCGGAACGCGCGATCTTCGTAGGTCTTCATCCAGCGCGATGCGGGTGTCTGGTAATACGCGATCGCATCACAATAACCGCAGGCACGCGCGATATCACCGTGGGTAATCTGGTGCGGGCCTTTGGCCTTCGGCCGCGGTCCTCCGTAGGGGTGAAATTGGTCCATTGGTATCTCCAGGAGAGTTGGGCCTTCGCGTCCTTTTTGGAGAATCTCATCGTCTTCCGCGAGCAATGAAGTGCCAAGCCCGATACGTGGATGTACCAGTCCGTCGTCGCGTCCCTGCAGGAGATCAGCCAATGTATCGAGGCAACTCTCGTGAAAAATGATATCGGCGTCGGTAAACCAGATCCAGTCTGCCTTTGTGTTTTTCGCGGCGAGGTTTCTGCCAATGCCGCGGCGAAACAGCTGTTCTTTTGTCAGCGGTTGCCAGTTCCATGTCACTCCCGGCACTTCCATTCGCCCGAAATAATCCAGCACCGGTACAACCTTGTCGTCGTCAGCAACGTGAAACACCGTCACCGTGATGTCGAACTTGTCGGTGCGATGATTGACGAGCGAACTGAGCTGGTAAGTGAGGAAATGCCCGTAGCGCCAGCAGTGACTGACGATTTCAAGTTTGAGCTTGCCAGTCTTTTTCGCCTTCTCGACCATGTTTGGATCCACATCCCGGAACCACGACACCGGTAGTGCACCTGATACCGCAACGCGGTAGAACAAGTTGAGTACTTTTTCCTTGAACGGTGATAGTGGAGCTTTGTTCGTCATGACAGCTTCCTGCGCAACCGGCGGTATTTGGCGGCCTTCCTCAAGCCGTTCAGATACTGTGAAACGCGTGACCAGATTTGGAGTTTCTCAGGATACAAGCTCCTGGTGAAATCGGGATCCACATCCACCAGCACATCCTCCCAATCGGCGGTCGCCTCGTAGCCACATTCAATGAGATCCGGACTCAGCGATCCGTGAATCATCTGTTGCGCCTTAATGCGCCCCGGGTTTTTTGTCCATACGCCGACGCTCGTGGGTGCGATGGGTCGTACGCTGTGCATTGCGGTTATCGATTTTTCCGATATCTGCGCATACTCATGATATTCGGAGAAGTTGTGAATCTTCTCGAGCCACGGGAACTTCTCGGCTATCTTCTGCTGCGTCGTATCAGGATCTCGAACGAAATCCTCATAGCGAACTTCGAGAAAGCGCTCATGTCCGGCCATTTGCTTTGAGTACCCGTGCATCTGCCGCCACAGTCGAATGTTCGAGTAATAGATGCTCTTGTCCTTGCCGTGCCGACTGCAGATGGTGTCGCGCGGATCGCGCATGACGTAGATGACATACAGCTCCGGATCGCTGTCGATCACGGCCGGCATGTACATCGTATCCTTGGGGCGCTTGGTAATCAGTATCTCGTCATCGTCGGCCGATACGAGATGAAATCGAATTTCATGATCGTAGTGCTTATCAACTTTGAAACAGGCCACCATGACCTCGTGCAGCAAGGTGGTACCACTACGGGGTGAGCAGGCGACGATGTGTATATGCTTGAACATCTGCTGGACTACTCGTCAACGACCTCGTTGCGAAGCACACCGATTCCGGAGATCGAAACTTCGATCGTGTCCCCGGCCTTCATCCAGACTGGCGGCGTGCGCGCGGCACCGACGCCGCCCGGCGTGCCTGACGCGATGACGTCGCCAGGTTCGAGCCGAGCAAAGGTCGAGCAATACTCGATCAGGGTTGGAATATCGAAAATCAGATCGGACACCGATGATGACTGCATGACCTCGCCGTTGAGCCGCGTTTCCACATCGAGTTCGGCGGGATCGTTGACTTCATCGGCCGTCACCAGCCAGGGACCCATGCTGCCGCTGTGGTAGAAGTTCTTTCCCGCAGTGAACTGGCCCGTATGTCGCTGGAAGTCGCGGATGCTGCCATCATTCAAACAACAATATCCGGCCACATGATCAAGCGCATTGGCAGCAGGTACGCGGTGCGTGGTCTTCCCAATCACAACGGCCAGCTCACCCTCGAAGTCGAACTGCTCTGATACTGACGGTCGCAGCATGCTCTCGTCGTGGCCAACGAAGCTATCGGGCGTGCGTGTGAAGACCCACGGGTGCTCGGGCAGGTCCCTGCCCATCTCGAGCACGTGCTTTTTGTAGTTGACGCCGATGCAAAACACCTTTCCCGGATTCGGCACACACGGCAAGAACCTGACATCACCGATTTCCAGGTTGGGTGTCAGTGCCGACGTCAGCTCGTGGAGCTTATCCAGCATGCCCGCCTGCAGGGCATGTTTCAGGCTGCGCCCCACGCCGTGATCGGTCAGATCAATGATTCCTTTGTCGGTGACGGAGCCGAAACATGACTGATCGCCCACAACATAACTTGCCAGTTTCATGAATGTTTCCTGATCAGGTAATTCGGGCCACAACAAACGCGATTGCGAACGCTGTCATCGCCGCGAACCCGATCCAATGCCACACTATCAATGCGCCGGACGGATTGTACCGCTCGGCAACCTCGGCCGATCGTACGGCACGATAATTGTAGTACGCGAGTGCTGGCGCCGTGATAAAACCAGCACTGGTCGCGAAATCGATAAAGGTGCCGAAGCTGCGCAGCAACAGCAGCATAATCAAGATCACACCCACCACCTGCACGCCAAGCAAGGTCGTGTACTTGGTCGTTGCCTGTTCCGCACGCCCGGTCATGCAATCAACGAGCCGGGATGTAACGCGCGGCAGAACGTCCATCAACGCGAGTACTGTGGACCACATGACGGCAATGGCTGCTGCGGCGATGACCGGGTACGACCACTGGCCGATAATCGATGTAAATATGGACATCAACTCGGTCGCGAATGCGCCGGCATTCGTCGGCACCTCGCGCTCTACCTGGAACAGGATCGCGGTTCCCATAATCATGAAGCTGATTGCAAGAACCACTGTCAATATCCAGCCGAAACGCAAGTCTGCAATTGCAGTTCGATGATTGATCGCATCACCACCAAGAGTCTTTTTTTCGCGCGCCCACATCGAGAGGAAGATCGATCCTGTCATGGGCATCGGCATCCAGCCTGCGATAGCAATGACGAACACCGCAATCGACTGGGACGGCGTGATAGCCGCAAAAAGGTCGCGGCCGCTTGAGCCGAGTTTGGGCAACGCGAGCACCGTAGCAACGATGGCCAGCGCCGAGAAAGCAAACACCAGGATCTTCACAATCCGTTCCGCCTTCGCGTATTTGCCGTTCAGGAGAATCAGTGCCGAGATCACCGTAACCACGATCGCCACGTGCGGGCCGCTAAATGGAAGGTTGAATACGCTGATCAAGAGGCCCGCCGTAACCAGAGCGACTGCCGATGTTGCAACGAACATGTCAACGATGAACCCAACCAGCAGCCAGTACATTGGTGGCTTACCGAGCCTCGAATAGGCATAAACGAGGCTGTGGTTGGTGAGACTGGCGTAATCGACTGCGAATCGGAAGGCCGGGTATTTGAGTATCGAGATCAGGATGACGAACCAGACGAAGCTCAATCCGAAATCTGCGCCCGCCCGAGTGGACTGAACCAGGTGCGAAACGCCAACGGCGGCGGCGGCAAGCATTAGCCCGGGCCCGAGTCTTGCCATCCAGACTTTCATAGGATTCCTTGTATCAGGCCGACATAGAGCAACCGCAAGGCCGTTATTGTAATCAGAACTCGGTAGATAAGCCGGAATTTGTCCTCTGACAAGCGATCGCCCAGTTGCTTGCCGACGGCAGTACCAAGAAAGCTGACGGCGATGGCTGCAGCGATGGTCACCAGGTACGGTGTGTAGTTGAAGCCGACCATGACATAGCCGGCGATCTTGAACACGCCCATGCCCGTCAATCCGCCCGCCATTGTACCGACGACCTGTCGGCGTTTGAGGTTCGTGTGCAGGATGACTGAGTGCAGCAATGCACCATACGCGAACATCGTCGAGACCAACGTGTGGATAAAGCCGACAATCGCCCATGGATGACGAACACGGGGTCGCCAGGTGACCCGGGGCAACCACAGTGCGACCAGCATCAGCAGACTGATAGCCGTCGCGACAAAGGCCTCGGGCAACTCGACGTAGACTCTCGCCCCGATGAATGCTCCGAACAGGCTACCAACCAGAAACGGCCCTGCGATCTTCCAGTCGATGTGTTCCCAGAAGAACAACACACGAGTTGCCGTTGAGCCGATCAACAACGTCGAGTGAATGGGTACGATTGCCTGAATCGGCAACACTGTACTGGTAATCGCCAGAACAATGAGCGCACCACCGGCGGAGAACGCCGCATTAGCCACCGACGCCAGGAAACTCGCGGTGACGAGAACGACAAAGACGGCGTCGATCATTTATCGCTTATAGTGAAACGCGAATCTCGCATCTCAGAAGTCCGCTAACCCGGCGGGCTCCAGAATCGCAACGTGACGATTATGGAGATTGACACCAACAAGACGACCGGTGTGACAAAAAAGGTGACCCTGCGATTGTAGAAAAATGACCATGCCAACGTCGTCAACATCAAAATCTGAAACGGTCGGGCAGAATGCCACAACGGCTCCGCCACGAGTATCACACCATCCAGAAAAATCAGCGAGCTCATTACGAACATTGTTACGAGCAGTGGCCGCCAAACCTTGGTCATATGACGTTCGAGGTCAACTTCTGGGCCGTCAAATGTCTGTGGAAAGGTCAAAGAGCAACCCAGATAGAGTATCGTTGGTTCAATGACAACATAAAGAAATGTCGCGAAGTGCCACTCGACCTCCCGAAACCCCCACATCGTCCACCATACGACGATGACAGAAAAGAACATCTGGATCGTCCAGAGAGAATGTGGAAAGAAATGGCGAATGGGTTTGTCGGTTTGCAACAAACGAACGACGCCTGACAATAAAGGGGCAAGGCACAGTGCGTAGATAACTGACGTGATGATCAAAATAAATTCGAAGAAGTCCATTACGTGATGTCCGTTGCGCTATTGCTGCAGATCCGGCCCGGCCATCGCCCTTTCAATTGCCTCGACCGTTCGCGGTATATGATTTGACAGCACCACGGGCCCATCCTTGGTTACGAGTATGACGTCTTCGATGCGGACACCGATGCCTTCTTCAGGAATGTAGATGCCCGGCTCGACCGTGAGCACGACACCTTCCCGCAAGGGCAGCCTGTAGTTGCCAACATCGTGCACGTCGAGTCCCACGAAGTGGCCAATGCCATGAATGAAGTATTTGCCGTATCCGGCCTCGTCGAGAATATTCTTGGCCGTCATTTCAATGTCATTGTGATGATCTGCGCCGACGCGCACCTTATCGATCGCGGCATCCGCCGCCTTCAGCACGAGCTCGTATAGCTCCTTTTCTCGTTCTGAAAACGTACCGTTGACAGGAAATGTTCTCGTAATATCTGCTGTGTAATGCTGCCAGGCGGCACCAGTATCCATGAGTACGAGCCCGTTCTCCTGAATGGTCTTGTTGTTTTGTCCATAATGCAGGACAGTCGCGTTCGGACCTGCAGCCAGGATCGTCGCAAACCCCCGGAACTGTGCACCTTCCGTCTCGTAGACATGCTCGGCAACGGATTGCAGCTGGAACTCCATCATGCCGGGCTCAACCGCTTGCATTGCTGCCACAATCCCCCTGCCTGTGACGTCAACGGCTTTCTGGATCTGCTCGATCTCGTACTCATCTTTGATGCGACGCATTTCCGGAATCAGATCTGCCATGTTCTCCAGTGTTACGCCCGGGACGCGTGCTTGCGCATCCCGCAAGACTTGCAGCGTTTGCGGAATCTCGGAATCGGCTCCAACGATTGGCCCGAGGAACACCGCCTTCTTGTCACGTTGCAGCAACGCGGTCAGTTCGTAAGGGAATCTGTTAATCCGTACTACCTCTTCAAATCCCAATGATTCGTTCAGCGCATCGCCCAAGGGCTCTCGCCGCCCGTTCCAATCCTCGTCTTCCACGTCACGCCGCTGCAGGTAGAGGATCTCGTTATACTCGTGATCGCCTGGTGCCAGTATCAGAGCAGCACCTGGTTCTGAAACCCCGGTCAGATAATAGAAATCAGACTCCTGGACGTACCCCGACCGGACAACCGCACTGGAACCGCCGGCCCCATACAGAACGGCAATTCCACTACCCATGGCTTCCATCAGCGCCTCGCGACGCGCTTTGAAGACGTCGGCATCCTGCGCCTGCGCGAACCCGGAGAACGCCAGGCTCACGACGATTATGCGAATTAGTTTGTTCACCCTGACTTCCCCACTTGTTGTTATTTGAATGACTGGATGAACTAGGTTACAGCAGCGTATTTCTTAATCCCAGGTTCCGTCACTACAAGGATACCACCGTGGGTAAACGGTTTTGTGATGTGCTTCGGGGAATGGAATCAGCAGATTCTGGGCAGGGGATCGTCTTCGAGCTCTTCGAGGAAGCGTTCGCCGCCGAGCGGTGTTTCAAGAATGACGCGCTTGTCCGCTGACGATATGCGGCCGGCTCGTGCGGCATCCTTGCCGGATGGCAGCGCACGCCATACATCCAGAGCCGCATCGGCCTGGTCTTCTGCGAGCACCGCAAGAACACGACCTTCGCACGCCAGGTAGTAAGGATCGTAGCCGAGCATGTCGCAAACCGACTGCACCGGATCTTTGACCGGTATAGTTGCCTCGAGACGTACACCCAACCCGGTCGCGCGCACAATTTCGTTAGCAATCGATGCGATACCGCCTCTTGTCGGATCGCGCATGAATCGCAGGCCATTGAACTGCATCATTGCTTCGGTCAGCTCCATGACCGGGCCCGCATCCGACATGACATCTCCGCTCAAGCCGAAATCTTCGCGCGCCAACATGACCGCTGTGCCGTGATCGCCAACGCTGCCACTGATGATCGCGACATCGCCGTCTTTGATATTGTGTATCGAGGGTTTCACGCCGGGCAGTCGCACTCCGACGCCGGTCGTTGCCAGGTACAGACCACCGCCCTCACCCCGCCGCAACACCTTGGTGTCCCCGGCTTTGACCTGTACGCCGGCCTCTCTCGCCGCGTGCGCAAGACTGACGACGATGCGATCGAGCACTTCGATTTCAAGACCTTCCTCGATGAAAGCGTTGAGCGTCAGGTACAAGGGCTTCGCACCAGCCACTGCCAGGTCATTTGTCGTACCGTGAACAGCCAGGCCACCAATGTCGCCCCCAGGGAATTCCAGTGGCTGAACGGTAAACCCGTCCGTCGTGATCATGACTTCTTCGCCGTCGAGTGCTATGGGCGCTGCATCGGCTAACACGTCGAGATCTGCCTCGCCGAGATGACGTGCAAACACCTCTTCGATCAGCTCACGCATGAATCGGCCGCCGTTGCCATGAGCCAACGAAATGCGATCGTCTTCCATAAAATTACCCGCGGATCTCGCGCGCCGCAAGCTCAGCTGCCTGACCAAAACTCAATGCGGCGTCGTTGACTGGCAGCACGGTCGGCAGATGAACGTCGAAGCCGTCGGCTTGTAGCATGTCGATGACCTGCTCGGTCAGTACTCGATTCTGGAATACGCCACCGCTCAGACCGATCTGGTTCACTCCGTGCTCGTCACGAATCGCTTGCGCCTGTTCGAGTACCAGTTGCGCCATGCTTGAATGGAAAATCTCGGCACGCAGCGCACGACTGTGGCATTCGTCTTTCATCATATGCAGTAACGGGCGCCAGTCACCGCGCCAAATGCCGTCAGCATCTTTGTCGAGCGGCAAAAAGACAGGTGCTGCCGAATCCTCGCAGAAAGACTCGAGCTGCATGGGCCCTTCCGCCTCGAAGCTCGCGTGTGTCTTGCCCAGTATCAGGGCTGCCGCCGCATCGAACACCCGCCCCGCGGCACTCGTCTCTACACAGTTGATGTTTTTTATCCAGGCGCCGTAGGCAAGCCCATCAGTATCCGGGCAAGCGGCCCAATTCTTGCTGCAGGCCCAATGCATGGCTGCGGCACTGCGCCATGGCTCCCGCCCGGCCTTGTCACCACCCGGCAGACGGAACGTGCGCAGGCTGCAAACCCGCCGCCACGCTCCGGGCGTTCCGAGCAATGCCTCACCGCCCCACAACGTGTCATCCTCACCATAGCCTATGCCGTCCCAGGTGAAAATCAGTGATCGTCCGGTCAGCCCGCACTCGGCTGCCGCGGCACTGGCATGCGCCGCATGATGCCAGACGATGTCGACGGGCAGGTCCTGCCGTCGTGCCCAACGGTGCGTTGTGTAACCCGGGTGCGCATCGCAGACAATGCGTGTTGCCTGCACGCCGTAGAGGGCTTGCAGGTCCTGCGCTACCTGCTCAAATACCGCCAGACTCCGCGGACTATCCATCTCGCCGATGTGTGGCGATACGACGACGCGATCGTCCCAGGACAATGCAACCGTGCCTTTTATGTGCCCACCAACCGCAAGCACGGGCTCCGGTTGCTGCCAGGGCAAGTCGATCTCGACAGGCGCGCATCCGCGACCTATACGAATCGGCCGCATCTCGCCTGCAATGCGCCGGTAAACGGGATCATCCGCCGGCCGCACTATCGGCCGGTTGTGGTGCAGAAACGCGTCAACGACATGCGAGATGCGCGCCTCCACGTCGTTGTTGTCGGTCAGCACCGGCTCACCAGTGATGTTGGCGGATGTCGCCACGAGTGGTGCGGCGAACTCCTCGAGCAGCAAGGCATGTAGCGGGCTATATGGCAGAAACGCGCCAATCTCGGAAAGTCCCGTTGCGACGTTTCTCGCCAGGTCGTTGTTGCCGTTCTTGCTGACCAATACGATTGGTCGTCCAGGACTTACAAGCAACGACTCCTCTTTGAGCGTCAGGTCGGCATAGCGGCGCACGAAGTCCAGTCCATCGTCACCTTCGAGCGGAAATATGACAGCAAGGGGCTTTGCCGGCCTGGCTTTCCGCTGTCGTAACCGTTCAACCGAAGAGAAAACGCGTGCGTCGGTGAGTAGGTGATAGCCGCCGATGCCTTTGACGGCGATGATGTGTCCGTCGCGCAGCTTGTCGAGCGCAGCATGTAGAGCATCGTCAGCCATCTTGGTAGACGCATCTTCTTTGTCGAAGAAACTGAGTTGCGGCCCGCAGACCGGGCACGCGACAGGCTCAGCGTGGAAACGCCGGTCACCCGGGTCCAGATATTCCTTGTTGCACTGCGGACACAGGGGAAAACCGGCCATGCTTGTATTCGTCCGGTCATAGGGCAGTGACTCGATCAGTGTGTAGCGCGGACCGCATTGCGTGCAATTAATGAACGGATAGCGATAGCGGCGGTCGGCAGGGTCGTGCAGCTCCTGCCGGCAGTCATTGCACATGAAGAAGTCCTGCGGCACGAAAATGCGGGCAGTAGCGTCAGCTGAACTTTCCGAAATCTCGAAGTCCGGGAAGCTCTTGTGTTCAATGACGTCGACCGAGTCGATTCCCGGCCGCGACAACGGCGGCGACCGGTCGATGAGATCACGCTCGAATTGGTGCAGAACGTCGGCCGAACCGGAAGCGATGACCTCCACCTCACCCAGTTGATTGCGCACCTGGCCTTTCAGGCCGTGTTCGCGAGCGAGCCGGTATACGAATGGACGAAATCCGACACCCTGTACATGGCCCGACAGCACAAAGCGCTGGGTGCATTCGCCATCAGCAACGAAATGTCGCTCGAACTCAGCCAACGGATTGCCTCCTGCCTTCCCACTCGTTGTCGCGATAGCCGGACGCCCACCAGATACGACAGGCGCCTTCGTCCGAGACCATGCATGGACCAATCGGTTTGCGCGGTGTACAAGCCAGACCATACAAGCGGCACTGGTTCGGATAGATCTTGCCTAGCACGACACGAGCACAATCGCACCCGGGCGGCATTTCACCGACACGCTTGCGTGATTCGTCTGCATAGGACTTGAAGTGTTGGCGCGAGTCGAACTGCCCGAATTCATCGCGCAGCGCGAACCCGGATTTCGGAATGATGCCGACGCCACGCCAGTTCGCATCCGAGACTTTCATGACCTGGTTCAGCTGTCGTCGCGCCTCGGCATTGCCACCCGGCCGTACCACCTCGGGATAGCAGTTATCCAGGAAGTGGCGGCCGTCGCGCAATTGGCGCATCACCGAGTACATGGCCTGCAACAAGGTGTCCGGACGAAATCCTGCAACTGCGGCGGGAATGTCGTGTTTGTCGACCACAAACTCCCATTCCTCCGGCCCCATAACTGTCGAAACATGCCCGGGAGCAATCAGCGCATCGAAACCCGGCTCTTCGGAGTCCAGCAACATGGCGACAGCCGGCCAGGTCAGACGACCCGAGAGCAGCACCAGGAGATTATCGGGCACACCTTCGGCAAGCATGGCCGCGACCGGTGCTGTTGTCGTCTCGAACCCGGCGGCAAAAAAGACAACCTGCGTGTCGGGATTGTCATTGGCGATTTTCACGACGTCGGTCGGAGATGCAATGGGCCGTATATCAGCACCCGCCGCTTTCGCCTGTTCCAATGATCGCGGCTCGCGTCTCGGGGCGTTGACCGGCACGCGCAACATGTCGCCGAAAGCGACGAGAATGATGTCTTCGTTCAGTGCGATCTTGATTGCCTCGTACACATCCTCTTCAGGACAGATGCAGACCGGGCAACCGGGCCCCGGAACGAGTTCAATGTTTTCTGGAATAGCGGTCCGCAGCCCGGCTATCGAGATAGAGCGCTCATGGCCGCCGCAGACGTTCATGATCCGAACAGGCCTCTCGACGCCGAGATCACTCAGCGCCTGCAACCATTGTTCGGCCGTGCGACTCATTCCCGGCTACCTGCCTCGCGGCGGATCCACTCAAGCCATGCGCCCATGCCGGCACCCGTCTTCGCTGATAATTTATATACGGGCGCCGGGTTGGCGATTTGGCGCACGTAACGCTCGGCCACGTCCGGGTCGAAGTCGTCAAGCACTTCGAGCAAATCCGATTTGGTGATTAGCACCAGGTCTGCAGCTCGGAACATGACCGGGTACTTGGCAGGCTTGTCATCGCCTTCCGGGGTCGATAGCAACGCAACGTTGATGTGCTGGCCGAGATCGAAGCTCGCCGGACACACGAGATTGCCGACGTTCTCGATGAACAAGACATCAACTTCATCGAGGTCCAGTTCATGCAACGCGTGATGCACCATGTGTGCGTCGAGATGGCAGGCGCTGCCTGTGCTGATCTGCACTGCGGGCACGCCTTTTTTGCGGATCCGGTTCGCGTCATTTTCTGTTTCGAGGTCACCTTCAACGACGGCGATACTGAGGTCATCGCCGAGTGCCTCGATCGTTGCCTCGAGCAGGCTCGTCTTGCCGGCTCCGGGCGAGGACATCAGGTTGATCGCGAGCACCTTGTGCCGGGCAAAATGTTCGCGATTGTGCAGAGCCTCATGATCATTTGCGTCAAGTAAGCCCTGTAGCACTTCGACCGCATGATGGTCTGCGGCCGGGGTTACATTGCAGCCGCAGGTATCACACATTGATTTCTCCAAGAACAACTCGTTGCAGCAACAGCTCGTCACCGCTGATCAACGACGTGCGCCATTCACCGCACTCCTTGCAGAGCAGCCGATTCGCTGCTACGTCCGATTCCGCACCGCATTCCTCGCAGCGTACCCGGATTGGCGTGGCGTCGAGGTGCAACGTTGCCATTCTCGCTACCGTCCCCGCAGCAGCAATCGGGAACGCGTTCTGCATGAGCGGACCCTCTACACCGGAGAGTGGCCCGACACTGACGTAGATGTCAGAAACGGCTGCCGCGTTTTCCTTCCGGGCGACATCCGTGACCTGACCGATCAGAGCCTGGCATATGGCGAGCTCATGCATTGGCCTCGAGTACCTCGTCAAACAACTCCCAGGAGTCCGCCGCTTCTTCGGCCGACACCTTCTGGATGGCGTAGCCCACGTGCACCAGCACATGATCGCCCGGCGTGAGATCTTCGCCCTGCAATAGAAACAGGCTCACCTCACGTTCGATGCCGCGGGCCACGCAGCGACATTGGTAGCCATCGATAAATTCAATCTGCATGGGTACGGCGAGGCACATGGCCTCCTAAGCATAGTGTTCAGCCCCACCGAAGTACTGTACGTAATATCGCCTATTCAGATGTGTCATTCGCGAGCCTAGTCTCTTTAGCTGGGGGGAGCCCTGCGTTGCGGCGGCCTGAAGTGCTGCATCCTGGGCCCGAGAGGGAAAAATGCCCAGCAACCATCAGCGGAGCAGCCGATGACCAGTACCCTGGTGCTGGGCGTTGGCAATGTTCTGCTCGCCGACGAAGGCGCAGGCGTACACGCCATGCGCTACCTCAAAGACCACTACGACCTCCACAACGTCACCTACCTCGATGCGGGCACGCTGAGCTTCACGCTCGCGGCCGATATCGCCAAGGCCGACCATATGATCGTCTTCGATGCCGCGCAGATCGGTGCAGAACCTGGCGGCGTCAAGGTATTGCAGGATGAAGAGGTCGATGAATTCCTCAAATCGGGTAAATGCAGCGTGCACGAAGTTGGCTTCGCCGACCTCATGGACATTGCCCGACTCGAAGGCTACCTGCCCAAACGCTATGCACTGATCGGTATCCAGCCTGAGACGCTTGGCTGGGGTGAATTCCCCAGTGAGACCGTTCGAAGGTCCTTACCGCGAGCAGCAGCGAACGCCGCCGCCCTCGTGCACAAATGGCGACAACCCACGCATCCAAAGGCGGTGAACCAATGAGCTCCCTCGACACCATTCCAGTTACGACAGAAGTGGCGACGGGAAACGTCGAGCCACTTCTGCACGAAATTCGGCACGCTCTGAAGCGCCTCGCGGAAGGCAAGGATGGCACGGTCATTGACCTCAAGCGCCTGCCGCTCGCTCCCGGCGAAGAAGAGCGAATTGAAGCAATCCTTGGTACCGGCGAAGTTCGCGCCGAAGTCGACGCGCTCGGACCAACCCTTATCCAGGAAACCTCGTACCCCGGCGTATGGCTCGTCACGCACAAGAATGCGGATGACGTTGTCGTCGCCCGCTTTGTCGAGGTTACCTACATTCCCGAACTACTGAGATCACAACAGGCTGATATCGATGCTGGTATCGACAGGCTGGAAGATGAGCTCAGGACCTAGGAGGCAGAACGATGCGAAAAAATCAAAACCTGGGCGAATACCTGCAGATGCAGGGCGTTTCCCGTCGAGGCTTCCTGAAATTCTGTTCAGCAACAGCGTCAATGATGGCTTTGCCGCCATCGGCCGTGGCGCAGGTTGCCGAGGCGCTTGCCACAGCTCGGCGTCCTTCGGTCATCTGGCTGTCTTTCCAGGAATGCACTGGCTGCACCGAGTCGCTGACGCGTTCGCATGCACCGACCGTTGAGTCGCTGATCTTCGATGCGATTTCGCTTGATTACCATCACACGCTGCAGGCTGCCGCGGGTCATGGTGCCGAAGCGGCTCGCGAAGCTGCGATGGAAGAAAATAAGGGTGAGTACATCCTGGTCGTTGATGGTTCCATTCCCAATGGCAACAACGGGTATTCGACAATCGCCGGCATCAGCAATCTCGATATGCTCAAGGAAGCTGCCGAGCATTGCTTCGCCATTGTCGCAGTCGGCACCTGTGCCGCCTTTGGCGGATTGCCGAATGCACAGCCGAACCCGACCGGGGCTGTCTCCGTTTCCGAGATCATCAAGGACAAACCGATTATCAACGTATCGGGTTGTCCACCAATTCCTGTCGTCATTACGGGCGTGCTCTCTCACTTCCTGACGTTCGGAACAATTCCTGAACTCGACGCACTCGGTCGCCCGGCCGCATTCTTCGGCCAGAACATTCATGACCGCTGCTATCGCCGGCCGTTTTACGAGAGAGGCCAATTCGCCGAGACGTTCGATGACGAAGGCGCTCGCAAGGGCTGGTGCCTGTACAAGCTCGGCTGCAAGGGCCCGATAACCTACAACGCCTGCGCAACCCTGAAATGGAACCAGGGTACCGGCTTCCCGATCCAGGCCGGCCACGGCTGCATTGGCTGCTCCGAACCGCAGTTCTGGGACAAGGGCGGCTTCTACGAGCCCATTTCCGCTGGTCAGTGGGGTACTCGAGACGCGTTGCTCGGCGCAGCCGCTGCCGGCGCAGCGCTTGGCGTTGGTTCAGCACTCGCTGCCCGACGGCGGCAGAAGAAGGCACAAGAGACAACATTATGACGTTACTGGATTTTGCCATCGGACCAGCTCTTCAATGGTCATTGATGATCATGATCGTCGGACTGTGTTGGCGCGTCGTTGGTGTTTTTCTCGGTCGCTGGCGCAGGGATCTCTCGCGACCCCGCAGCGATGCTCTGGTCCAGGGAGGGTTGCGCGCGATCATCACGAGGTCGGCACCCGCTCGCGAACTGGAAAAAAACATCCGCTTTCAGCATTTCACCGGCTATATCTGGCACATCGGCTTCTTTATGACCGTGCTGCTTTATGAGCCACATATCGACTTTTTCAAGTCAATCCTGGGATTCGGCTGGCCCGGACTACCGAGCCACCTCGTTGTATTTCCGGCGGCGATTGCCCTGGCTATCCTCGTGATGCTGACGATCCGCCGCATGATCGATCCCATGATGAGGACAATTACGAGGCCCGATGATTACCTCAGCCTGATTATCATCATCTCGGCCTTGATTACCGGGCTCATGGCTTCTGCCCATATAGGTCCGCGTTACGAAACGATGCTCGCCCTGCACATCTTGAATGTGGAACTCCTGTTCGTCTGGATTCCGTTCAGCAAGCTGGCACATATGATTTTCTGGCTGCTATCGCGATATCGGATCGGCGCGTACTTTGAACGCAAGGGGGTAAAAGCATGAACCTTGCCTTGATTGCGATTGATCAGTTGCAGGAAGACCTTGGCGCTTTAGCCGCCAAGGCTGCACCGACCGAAATGCCAGATGCAGAGCGCGTCGCACGCGCCAAGCATGTGTTTATGAAACGCATGAGCATCGGGCTCGCGATGAACCTGGAAAGTTGCATCGACTGCGGCATGTGCAGCGAAGCCTGCCACTTCTATATGGTGACGAGGGATCCGAAATATGCCCCGGTCAGGAAGCTGGAGCCGCTGCGACGTTTCTATCGTCGTGAGCTTACTCCCTTGCGGTGGGTGAACAGGCTGTTCGTGAGAGACATCAGTGCCGATGAGCTCAGAGAATGGCAGGAGCTCGTCTACGATGCCTGCACGGCCTGTGGTCGCTGCGACATGATATGCCCGATGGGGGTCGGCATCTCCGAATCGGTTCACCTCATGCGTGAGGGCATGGCGGCCGCTGGACTGATACCGTCCGAACTTCGGGCCATAGACCAGGAACAGCGGGAACAGGGCACGGCCCTGGACGTCGACCGGAATCAATTCACGGCAATTGTGCAAGAACTGGCCACCGAAGGCGTTGACATACCGGTGGATAAAGCCAAGGCCGACATCCTTGTACTGAGCAGCGCTCTCAACCTCAGGCTGTTCAGACAAACTGTCGCCAGCACCGCGAAAATCATGAACAAACTGGGCGTCGACTGGACGATGAGCAGTCGCTGCTTTGACGCCAGCAACTACGGCTACCTGTCAGGCGACTACCCGGCAGAAAAAACGAATACGCTGCGAATTATCGATGCGGCCACGGCTTGTGGCGCCAGCAAAGTGATCGTGCCGGAGTGTGGTCATGCGTACATGGCCCTGCGCTGGGGTGGCGCGAACGTATTGGGCGAACGACCGCCATTCAGGACGCTGGCGATATCCGAATTCATTGGTCGCGAAATTGAAGCTGGACGTCTGCAAGTCAAGCCAATCGTCAATGGCAATTCCGTCACCTTTCACGATTCGTGCCGGCTGGTTCGACACGGTGGCCTGCTTAAAGAACCGCGTATAGCGCTGCGGGCGCTGGGATTGGATCTAAGGGAAATGGAGTCCCGCGGCCGAACAGCAATCTGCTGTGGCGGCGGCGAAGGTGGCAACGTCATCGGCCGTGCGAAATCACTGCGTGGGCAGGCGTTCAAAATAAAGATGCAGGAAGCGGAAGATACCGACGCAGACTCGGTCGTGACCTCCTGCGACAGCTGTCGCTACAACTTCATAACCGGCGGCGCAAAGGCCAACTGGAACAAGACTATTGAAAGCCTGGTGGAACTGGTTGCGGATAATTTGGCTTAAGTAATGATTCATTGAAGGCAGATAGAAAATGAATGAACGAATCGTTGTAGATCCTATTACGAGAATCGAGGGTCACCTGCGTATCGAAGCGCAAATGGATGGGGACCGCATCGCCGAGGCTTATTCCTCCGGCACGATGGTCCGCGGTATTGAAATCATCCTGCAGGGCCGCGACCCGCGTGATGCCTGGGCGTTTACACAGCGCATCTGCGGTGTTTGCACGCTGGTTCACGGTATCGCCTCGGTGCGTGCTGTTGAAGATGCCCTTAACTACGAAATCCCGAAGAATGCACAGCTGATCCGCAATCTGATGATCGGCGCGCAGTATGTGCACGATCACGTCATGCACTTCTATCATCTACATGCATTGGACTGGGTTGACGTTGTATCCGCCTTGTCGGCCGATCCAAAAGCGACATCGGAACTTGCCCAAAGCATCAGCAGTTACCCGAAGAGCTCGCCAGGCTACTTCGCGGACATGCAAAAGAAGGTAAAAGACTTCGTCGAAGCCGGCCAGCTCGGCATCTTCGCGAAGGCTTACTGGGGTCACCCGGCCTACAAGCTGCCGCCCGAAGCGAACCTGATGGCCGTAGCCCACTACCTCGAAGCGCTGGCCTGGCAACGTGACGTCGCAAGATTGCATACGATCTTCGGTGGCAAGAATCCGCATCCGCATTTCCTGGTTGGTGGTGTGCCTTCACCGATCGACCTGGATTCTGACTCGGCCATCAACATGGCACGCCTCTCGACGGTGCAGAGCATCATCACGCAGATGCGCGAATTTGTTGACCAGGTTTACGTGCCGGACACGCTCGCCATCGCGAGCTTCTACAAAGACTGGGGCGCACAGGGTGAAGGTGTTGGCAACTTCCTGTGCTACGGCGACTTGCCCGACAATGGCATTGCAGATCCGTCGTCATACCTGTTCCCGCGCGGCGCGATACTCAATCGCGACCTGTCGACGATCCACGAAGTCGACCTGCATGCGCAAGATGAGATTCAGGAATTCGTCTCACGCTCCTGGTACGACTATCAAGGCGGCAAAAACGTCGGGTTGCATCCCTACGACGGTGAGACAGCGTTGAACTATGACGGACCGGAACCGCCGTACGAGTTCCTGGATGTCGACAACAGCTACTCGTGGCTGAAGTCGCCACGCTGGAAAGGCAACGTCATGGAGGTCGGCTGCTTGTCACGCATCCTGATGATGTATGCATCGGGTCATGAACAGACGCAGGAACTCGTAAATTACACGTTGCAGACACTCAACGTTCCGGTCGAGGCCTTGTTCTCGACACTCGGCAGGACGGCCGCGCGAACGCTCGAGACCAAGATCGTCGCTGACAATCTGCAGACCTGGTACGACAACCTGATCGGCAACATCAAGAGCGGCGATACGCGCACGTTCAACGACGTGCTCTGGGATCCGTCAACCTGGCCGAAAAAAGCGCAGGGTGCCGGTTTTATGGAAGCACCTCGTGGCGGTCTCGCACACTGGGTCGTTATCGAGGACGGCAAGATCGCGAATTACCAGGCAGTCGTTCCGAGCACCTGGAATGCTGGCCCACGAGATGCCGAAGGCCAGCCTGGACCGTACGAAGCGGCCCTTGCCGGTCACCAGATGGTTGATCCTCAGCAACCGATCGAAATTCTGCGAACGATTCACAGCTTCGATCCGTGTATCGCCTGTGCGGTACACGTCACAGACCCGGATGGCGAGGAACTCGTCAACGTCAAGATCCGCTAGGAGGATGAACATGAAGAAACTACTGTTGAGCGTGGTCCTCCTCGCAGGATTAACCGACCCGGCTTACGCGCATACGCTGTCGCTACAGGAGGGAATGGCAGCTCTTTATCACCAACTGTTAGGCATACACCATCTGCCGCTAACAGTGCTTTTGATCGTTGTTGGCGTCGGGTTGTTCCTGAGAGCACGCAAAAAGGTCCTGTAAGAACCCTCTTCGGAGGCGCTACGCCCCGGGGCGCGAGTGTCTTGCACTCGCGCGTGGTTGGGCTATATTTGAGTCATGAAGACCTTAACTCTGCAGCGGGTCTTGTTGGCAATTCTGTGCGTCATTTCGTCGTCATGCACCGTTATGGATCAGGAGCCTGCAACAGACAAGTCAGACGTATTCACAAAACCCGCGCCCGAATTTCCTAAACCTGAATACCAAAATGGCACGGAAGGATGGGTCGTGATTGACTACAGTGTCGGCCGTGGCGGAGTCGTCGAATATCTCCACATCCGGGACTCCAGCGGTAGTAGTAATTTCGAGGACTCCGCAATTGCCGCTGTGCAGAACTGGCGCTACGAGCCGGGAGAGGAAAGAGAGCTCAGCGTGTTTCTTGGTTTTGTCCACGACGGGGACAAGACCTCGATATCGGAGGAATTTCATTCTCTGAATCAACAGGCCAACGAGCTCATCGACGACGGAGAGCTTGAGCGCGCGTCCGAGATTCTCGCCAAGGCTCGCGACGACGATGAGCTAAGCCTGATTGACCGGTCATACTCCTATCTGACAGAAGGGCGGATCGCGGGCGAAAGTGGCGATCGGGCGAAGCAACTGGAGTTGTACCGGAAAGCACTGCTTGGGAACGGCCGATGGCTGGCGTATGAAAATTACCTGGAGGTGCTACACGGCACGGTGATTCTGGGGCTCGACCAGGGAGACATTGCGAGCGCTGTTCGCGACTACGATCTGTTGGCCGCAACACTTAACGGCAGAAAACTAGGTAGAAACGTCGAGGACGAGGTCGAAGCCGCAAGGGCCCAGGTCAATGCCGATCCATCGGTTATGGAGCCGTACGTTGTAGCGGACAATAGCGTCATGGTACTGCCCGACCAGCCGGCCCGTCATTTCGGCACAAGACCGCCCCGACCCCCAGGCTCGTATGGCACAAGCTCCAAGCACAACCCTCCCCCGCGAAGTTCGAGATCAGGGCCGAGATCAGGGTCAAAAAAAGACTAGTGGCGTAAGCCAGGTGAGCTTTGATGTAGAAATTCGGCGGAATCCGGAGATCAACTATCGAGGTCCATTCGGGAAGTACAAGATCGATCCTCTGAGCATTTTTATGGAGAAGGATCTATAGGGCGTGGGTACTCCCGGATTCAGTTGATGATTTGCCCGAGAAGCTGATCCAGGTCAAGCAACTTAGAATGAGCGGCGCCTGAGAAGATCAACAGGAGAAATACCGAAAGTACTTCAGGTTGTCGGCGCCTCGCTCGGTTCCGGGTGAGGTTCCGGGTCAGGTTCCGGGCTCGTCTCTGCCTCTTTCCACGGCGGCAGGATCTTCAGGAGCAGCGCCAAAATCAGGAACGGAAGAATGAGCAGCCCGAGGGCAACCAGCAGCCCCTCCTGCCCACCGATTTCCAGCTTGTAGGCGGTCAATCCCCGAAGACTCTTGGAGAAGAGCTGCCCGCCGATCACCACGTTCCAGCGCGTGCTGAAGATACCGACTTGCACGAGTATCGCTGCAATGAAATAGATCATTCGCTTCAGTTCGTCCGGTAACGCAGAAAAACGGCCCACCGCCAGCATCACGATCGGCCCAATAGTGCCGATCAGGATCTGGACGATGGTCAGACTGAGGAACAGCTTGGTGAAGACGAGCCGCTCCAGGATCTCGATGGACTCTTCGGACTCGTAGAGCCGATGAATGAAATCCAGGGCCTCGAGAGAGAGGTCGATGATCAACGCATAAAGCAGGAAGGATGCCATCGTATTCAGGCAACGCATGTCCAGCTGTTTGCGCCTCAGCAGAGTCGTCACGTAGTAAATCAACAGCACCAGCGAGATGCCCGAGACGATGGCCGAGAACAGGAATACGATGGGCATCAGGACGCTGCTCCACCACGGGTTGGCCTTCACCGAACCAAAGATAAAGCCGACGTAACCATGCAGAAGGAACGCAGATGGAATGCCTATGATCGTGATGATCTGAACGGCCTTCTTGTCGAAGGCTACCGCAGCCGGCGAAACGTCGCGGGACCCCAGCGAGATGAGCCAGTGAACGGCCTTCATCACACCCTTATCATTCTTCCTCCATCTCACGAGGTCGGCCCGGTAATCGAACCATATCTCCAGGAGCAGCACGACCATCAGGTACCACAGATACACGAAGCCGAACATCGCCATGGCTGAGGACGGGTTCGGAGTGAGGAAGATCTCGAATGCACGCTCAGGGTGTCCCAGGTGCGCCTGAAGCGGCATGGGTGCCACGATCAGGAAGGCAAGCGCCGTGAGCAGCGCGAGGCGATAAGTGGGCTGGATCTCCTTGACATTGAACACCCTCGCCAACGAGGCGAGGATAAACGCTCCTGCCACTAGGCCCGTGAGGTAAGGATAGATAACGATCAGGATGCTCCAGTGGAGCTCGACCTCATTCGGGTAGATGAAGCCCGATACCTGAGCGAGGGCGGCTTCCAGCTGCTCGAGATGTTCGGGCGTCATTTAGCGTACCTCTCCGTCCAGGGCGGTGTAGTAGACCTTGGGCTCAGTATTCATGTGCGGTTTCAGGACCTCGAGGTGACTCATCCGCATCATTCGATTAAGGGGCGTACTTCTGTCTCCGATCTCTCCGAATACCCGTGCCTGGGTCGGGCACACCTCGACGCAGGCGGGCAGCAGGCCCTTGGTGATCCGGTGGTAGCAGAACGTGCACTTGTCGGCGGTGCCTGTTTGCGGATTCAGGTAACGGGCACCATATGGACAAGCCTGGATGCAGTAGCGGCAACCGATGCAGTAGTCGCTGTCCACGAGCACCACGCCGTCCTGGCTCTTGAAAGTAGCTCCGACGGGGCAGACCTGGACACACGGTGGATTGTCGCAATGATTGCACAGCTTCGGTACGAAGAAGGTTCGCAGGATCTCCTTGTCCGATGAAACCGGGGGAAAGCCTTCAATTCCGCCCTCGGGGCTGTCCACCTCGACTTCCCCATCGGCGTAGACGATGTAACGCTCCACCCAGGTTCTGAAGTAGAAGGGCTCCTCCGGCACATTGTTCTCCGTCTTGCAGGCCTGCACGCATTTGCCGCAACCGATGCACTTCTCCACCCGGATCCCCATCGCGTAGTAGTGTTCGGTCGGCTCATAGTCATCGCCCGCCGCCGCAAGTAGCTTCACCGGACCAACCACCCCGAGGAGAAGCGTGGCGGAGGGAAACTGCAACATCTTTTGAAGGAAGTCTCTCCTGTCGTAGGTCTTCGACATTTATCGGGCCTCCGGTGAGTGTTGGTAGTGGCACTGCCAGCACACGAAAGTTCCACCGTGCGTCGTGAGGTTGATGCGCGGAATGTCATACATGGAGAAATCTACTCCGCGAAGCATTTCGGGAGGGCTGGCGGTCGTAGCATGGCAGGTTCCGCAAAACTCCCGCTCGAAGGGCTTCTTCGGCAGATGCGCGCGCGGAAGCTCATTGTGTTCCGGGGGCGCCTCGTGGCAAACCTCACACTCGAGGGGCGCGTGATGGGAGATAGCCTTGGTCCGGGCGATGGATGTATGGCATGCAGAACAATCCTCCGGCCGCTCCGGCGGCGTCGGGTCGTGCGGTTCGTGGCAATTGGCGCACGGCCGTACCGGGTTGTGGCGATCCTTCAGGATCTGGGGGAAGCCGGTCGGCCGGGACTCCAGGTAGCTGTGGCAAGCGAGGCAGGGGTCCCTGCCCGTCGGGACCTCCGGGCGAACTCCCATGGGATTGCCCGTATGTTCCTTGGCCGGCCCGTGGCACGCTTCGCAACTCACGGTTCTATGGTAGGACTTGTTTTTCGTCTCCACCTTGTCCGGGTGACACATTGCACAGACCTGCCAGCCGGCGTATTTGGGCTCGAGCGCCGCCGCAGTGGCCACTGCGTCGGCCCGATAGTGCCCCAGTTCGCCAAAGGATTCGGGAATGAATTCTTGTCGCAACAAGGACACACCCACGCCGATCACCGTGAAGATGACGCCGAGTTGTATGACCTGAATCGGAACTTTCCTGGAACTCGAGGTCGCGCGCCACCTTCGGATCCGTGCCCGCGTAGCTTCAATCGAGCTAACCAGAGTTCTGATAAGTTCTTTCATGATCGGCGTAGAAAAAGGTCCCCGAGCGGACCCGTTCCAGCCACATTTTTTTCATACGCTGGGAAGCCCGCATTCAAACTGAGCATATATCTGATATTCCGATCTTAGGAATACGTGAATATACCGAGCGGGAAATTCAGGATCCTCAAGGGCCGTTGCATGCCGAAACGATCGACTGTAAGTAATAACGCGTATTCACCGGCAGGATTCACAGATGATCAGTCAGTACTTTCCACGTATTACAATACGCGCTAACTTCGGTATAAACGTCCACAACACGAGGGGCGCCAGCTGCTGCAAAGTCGCAGCCTGGAGCGCCTGGGAGAGAGGTATGCCTTCAGATAACACAAGAGTTGCCGATCCGTCTCCGACACAGTTCGCCGGTGATTCGATCGGCCGGACGGCGGCGCGGCTTTTCAACGCGACGCGGCCCAAGTTCTTCCCGGCCTCCGCATTTCCTGTCCTGACTGGGTCCGCCTGGGGCTTTTACTCAGCCGGAACATTCGACTTCCTTGTTTTTGCACTCGCCCTGTTCGCGACCGTGTGTGTTCACGCCGCTTGCAATGTCCTGAATGACGTCGGCGACGAGTCGGGCGGTACCGACAAGCAGAACGAGGATCGCATCTATCCTTATACGGGCGGCTCACGGTTTATCCAGGTGGGCATCATGAGCGCTGACGATATGGCGCGACTCGGCATCAGCCTGCTGGCGCTGGCTGCACTTGCCGGAATCGGGCTCATCCTGATCAAGGGCCCCATGGTGCTGTATTTCGGGCTCATCGGAATGGCTCTTGGTGTCTTGTACTCTCTCGGGCCCGTACGGCTCAGTTCGCTCGGCATCGGAGAGGCCGCCGTGGCGATAGCATTCGGTGTGGTTCCGGTTGCCGGCGCGGCCTGGTTGCAGGGTGCCGCCATCGACGCAAACCTGATCATTTTCTCCGTGCCCATCAGCATGTGGGTGGCTGCCATTCTGCTGATAAACGAGGTCCCCGACATCGTAGCCGACGGCGCGACCGGCAAGCGGACCTTGCCGGTCAGGATGGGGCTCGGCGGCACGGCATTGCTATACGTCGTGCTGCATGTTGTGGCAGTGGCGGCCACAGGCTGGCTGGTTTATCAAGACGCACTGCCGCTGGCAGCGCCGCTGGTTCCGATCGCTCTGTTGGTACTCGCGTTTAGAGCCGGCCTGGCAATCCAGCGTGGAATCGACGATCGCGCCGGCATGACCAAGGCTATTGAGGGCACGCTCGCGATTCATACCATCGGCTCGCTGTGGCTGGCCGGTTGTGCCCTTTTCCTGCACTGGTGGGGCTAAGTCCAAAACTATGCAAATAAAGATCGACAAGGGTCTGAATGTACCTGTCTCCGGCGAGCCGGAGCTAACCATATACGATGCCAATCCCGCAAAGACGGTTGGCCTGGTTGGTTGGGACACGCCGGGACTCAAACCCAGGATGGCCGTGGCCGTGGGCGACCACGTCAAGCTCGGTCAGGCATTGTTCATCGACAAGCGCAATCCGGACGTTCGTTACACGTCGCCGGGCAGTGGCACCATCGCAGCCATCAATCGTGGCGAACGGCGGGTTCTGAACTCAGTCGTGGTCGAACTCGATGGCGACGATGCAGAGACGTTTTCGATCAACGACAACGACGAGAACGAAATTCGCAGGACGCTGTGCGAATCCGGACTGTGGACGACATTGCGGACACGGCCATTTGGCCGTATTCCGCAGCCCGATGCGTCGCCAAACTCGGTCTTTATTACGGCGATCAATACCAACCCGCTGGCCGGTGACCCGGCAATAGTCATCAATGAAGACCCGGAGGCGTTTCTCGCCGGCGCTCGCATCGTATCCGAACTGACCAAGGGCAAGACTTACGTCTGCACCAGGTCCGGCTCCGACATCCCCTGCCCCGACGGCGAACAGTTTGTGCATGCTGAGTTTTCCGGGCCACACCCTGCCGGGCTCGTCGGAACGCACATTCATTTCCTCGACCCGGTCAGCATCAAGAAGACTGTCTGGCATCTCGGCTACCAGGACACGATGGCGATAGGCCGCCTGTTCCGCGATGGCCGCCTGCCAACCGAGAGGCTGATTGCGCTTGGCGGCCCGATGGTCAGGAACCCGAGGCTGCTGCGCACCCGTCGTGGTGCGAGTACTGCTGACCTTCTCGCCGGTGAACTCGAACCCGGTAATGCACGGGTCATCTCGGGTTCGGTACTCTCGGGACATCGTGCATCAGGCATGCTCGGTTGGCTTGGCGCCTATCACAACCAGATTAGCGTCCTCGCCGAGGGCAGCCCGCGGGAATTCCTGTCGTTCATGCGGCCCGGCCACAACAAGTACTCGGAATCCCGGGCGTACGCATCGACTCTGCTCGGCAAGCGCAACTTCGCACTCACGACATCGCAGAATGGCAGCCCACGCGCAATGGTGTCGACGGGAAGTTTTGAGCGCATCATGCCGCTCGACATCCTGCCAACCGTATTGCTTAAGGCACTGCTCGTTCGCGATACCGATAGCGCGCAGCAACTTGGCGCTCTTGAACTCGATGAAGAAGATCTCGCTCTTTGCTCATTTGTGTGCAACGGCAAGTACAACTACGGGCCTCATCTGCGCAAGGCTCTCGACGAAATCGAGGCGAACGGCTGATGAAACGACTGCGCAAACTACTCGATAACGCCGAACCGTTATTCGTCAAAGGCGGCCGTTTCGAACGTTTCCATGCCATCTACGAGATGATCGATACGCTTTTCTATTCACCGCCCGATGTCACGCGCGGATCGCCGCACATTCGCGATGCGATTGACCTGAAGCGCGTCATGATCATGGTTGTGTTCGCGGCGACACCGGCAGCACTTGTCGGCATGTGGAATACAGGCTTCCAGGCCAACACGGCAATGGCGGCGATGGACATAGGGATGCAGCCCGGTTGGCGTGAGACCATCTTGCTGTTACTCGGCGGCGGCCACGAACCCGGCAGCATTTACGACAACTTCCTGCTCGGCGCGTTGTACTTTGTGCCGATCTACGCCGTTACGATGGCGGCTGGCGGATTCTGGGAAGTCCTGTTCTCCGGCGTTCGTAACCATGAGGTAAACGAAGGTTTCTTCGTTACTTCGTTCCTGTACGCACTGATCCTGCCGGCAACAATCCCGTTGTGGCAGGTTGCTATCGGTATCAGCTTCGGCGTTGTCATCGGCAAGGAAGTATTCGGCGGCACCGGCAAGAATGTACTCAACCCGGCGCTTGTCGGCCGCGCGTTCCTGTATTTCGCGTACCCGGCTCAGATCTCGGGCGATGCCGTCTGGACAACTGTCGACGGCTTTTCCGGCGCAACAGCACTCGGCATAAGCGCCATTGAAGGTGTTTCGGGCATCATGGCGAGCGGCCTGACCTGGACGCAGGCATTCCTCGGGCAGATGCAGGGTTCTATCGGTGAAACATCAACCCTGGCCTGCCTGTTTGGCGCCGCCCTATTGATCTATACGGGCATCGCATCCTGGCGCACCATGCTCGGATGTTTCGCGGGCCTGGTCATCCCCGTTCTGCTCGTCGGATTCGCCGACAGCAGCAACCCGATGATGACCATGCCCTGGCACTGGCACATTGTGCTCGGCGGTTTCGCGTTCGGTGCGATATTCATGGCAACCGATCCCGTGTCGTCTCCCCAGACCAATACGGGCAAGCTCATTTATGGCCTGTTGATCGGTTTCCTGACGTTTGTGATCCGCGTGATTAATCCGGCATTCCCCGAGGGCATCATGCTGGCGATCCTGTTCGGCAACGTCTTCGCACCGATGATCGATTACTTCGTCGTCAACGCCAACATCAAACGGAGGGTTCGTCGCAGTGGCTAACGCTTCCAACAAGGAAAGTATCGGTAATGTGCTGTTCGTTGCCATTGGTGTGAGTTTGGTCTGCTCGATTCTCGTCGCAAGCGCGGCCGTCCTGCTCGGTCCGCGCCAGCAACTGAACGAGGAGGAGTACCGGCAGCGCATCATCCTCGACGTCGCGGGGCTGTATGAACCGGACGCCAATATCGGCGAACTATATTCTGTCATCGAGGAAACAAGCACCGAACTCGCCTCGGGCGAACAAGCGCCCGTCTATCTCGTCAAGGACGGCGCGGAGATTGAGCAAGTCATACTGCCCGTCGAGGGCGCTGGACTGTGGGCGACGATGTACGGTTTCCTCGCGGTCGAAAATGATGGCAACACCGTGCTCGGGCTGCAGTTTTATGAGCATGGAGAGACGCCGGGCCTCGGCGACGGCGTCGACAAGCCCGCCTGGCGCGCGCAATGGCGCGGCAAGAAACTCTACGACGCCAGCGGCAATCCACAAATTGAGGTCATAAAGGGCCCGGCCCCCGATGACAGCGAATACCAGATTGACGGGCTGGCGGGCGCAACGTTGACCGGCCGCGGCGTCAGCGAGTTTGTCCGGTATTGGATCAGCGATGAGGGCTACGGGCCGTACCTGAAGTCGCTCGGTGGCAAGGAGTCGCAGTAATCATGAGTAATGCACGCAAAGTACTTATCGATCCGCTTGTCGATACCAACCCGGTCACGCTGCAGGTACTCGGAATCTGTTCGGCACTCGCCGTCACGACATCATTGATGCCTGCATTGTTGATGTGCCTGGCACTGACCAGTGTTGCTGCTCTGTCGACGGCTGCGATCAGCAGTATCCGCAATCGCATTCCGAACAACATCCGCATCATAGTGCACATGACGATCATCGCGTCCTTCGTGATCGTCGTGGATCAACTCCTCCGGGCATACGCCTTTGAGACGAGCAGACAACTTTCTGTTTTTGTGGGCCTGATCATTACCAACTGCATAGTGCTGGGCCGCGCCGAAGCCTTCGCGATGAAGAACGGCGTAGGCATGAGCTTTCTCGATGGCCTGGGAAATGGTCTCGGTTACAGCGCCATCCTGATCATCGTCGCGGTTCTGCGTGAACTTCTCGGCGCCGGCTCCCTGCTCGGCTACCGTATCTTGCCGCTTGTTTCCGACGGCGGCTGGTACGAGGCCAACGGCCTGATGCTGCTGCCGCCAAGTGCGTTCTTCATAATCGGCCTGTTGATCTGGGGTGTTCGCAGCTGGAAGAAAGCGCAGGTTGAGAACCCGGACTACCAGATCCATGAAGTCCATCGCACGGAGGTACTGTGATGGATTATCTGAACCTCTTCATACAGGCAGCTTTCGTCGAGAACCTGGCGCTCGCGTTTTTCCTCGGCATGTGCACGTTTCTCGCCGTATCCAAACGCGTCGAAACGGCGATTGGCCTCGGCGCGGCAGTAGTCGTGATCCAGGTCATTACCGTGCCAGCCAACTACCTGATCTACACCTACCTGCTGCAGGACGGCGCACTGGCTTGGGCCGGATTGCCCGATGTCGATCTGAGCTTCCTCGGCCTCGTTTCGTATATCGGTGTTATTGCAGCGCTCGTGCAGATTCTCGAGATGACGCTCGACAAGTACTTCCCGAAACTCTACAACGCGCTCGGCATCTTCCTACCGCTGATCACGGTGAATTGCGCCATCCTCGGCGGCACACTGTTCATGGTTGAACGCAACTACGATTTCGGTGAAACACTCGTGTTCAGTGTCGGCAGTGGCTTCGGTTGGGCGCTGGCACTGATTGGGCTGGCCGGCATTCGTGAAAAACTCAAATACAGTGACGTACCCGAAGGCCTGCAAGGTCTGGGCATCACGTTCATCATCGTAGGCCTCATGTCGCTCAGCTTCATGGGTTTCTCGGGGATCAGGCTATGACACTTGACGCGTCGACAATGCTGCAGGTCGGACTCGGCGTTGTTCTGTTTACGGCGATCATCCTGATACTCGTGTTCGTCATCCTGGCAGCACGCTCCAAGCTCGTTGCTGGTGGGTCCGTGCACCTTACGATCAACAGCGACAAGGAGCTCGACGTCCCCACGGGTGGCAAACTCATGAATGCACTGGCCGATGTCGGCATCTTCGTGCCCTCGGCTTGCGGCGGCGGTGGTACCTGCGGCCAATGCACAGTGCGCGTACTCGACGGTGGCGGTGCGATTCTGCCGACCGAGACCTCGCTGATCAGCAAGCGCGAGGCGAAAGACCATTGCCGATTGTCGTGCCAGGTGGCCGTCAAGCAGGACATGAAGATCACGATGCCCGAGGAGATCTTCGGCATTCGCAAGATCGAGTGCACGGTGGTTTCGAACCGCAACGTTGCCAGCTTCATCAAGGAGCTCGTGCTCGAACTGCCCGAAGGAGAGGAACTCGAGTTCCGTGCCGGCGGCTACATCCAGATCGACTGCCCGCCGCACGACCTCAAGTACAGCGATTTCGATATTGATGAAGAGTTTCGCGATGAGTGGGACCGCTACAATCTTTGGCAGTACGAGTCCCATGTGAAGAAGGAAGTATCCCGTGCTTACTCAATGGCGAGTTATCCGCTGGAGAAAACCACGGTCAAACTCAATGTGCGCATTGCGACGCCGCCGCCCGGCTCTGACGATTCGATTCCGCCCGGCATCATGTCGTCCTACATCTTCAATCTCAAGCCCGGTGACAAGGCCGTCATCTCGGGTCCTTACGGCGAGTTTTTCGCTAAGGAAACCGACAACGAGATGGTGTTTATCGGTGGTGGTGCAGGCATGGCACCGATGCGCTCGCATATCTTTGACCAGCTGATTCGTCTCCATTCAGATCGAAAGTTGTCATTCTGGTACGGCGCACGCAGCCTCAGGGAAATGTTCTACGTCGCCGAGTTCGACAAGCTGGCGGAAGAGAACGACAACTTCAAATGGCATATCGGGCTGTCCGAGCCGCTACCAGAAGACAACTGGACCGGGTACACAGGATTCATTCACAACGTACTGTACGACAATTTCCTGGCAGATCACCCGGCACCTGAAGACTGCGAGTACTACCTCTGTGGACCACCCATGATGAACACGGCTGTGATCAAGATGCTCGAGGACCTCGGTGTGGACAAAGATCACATCCTGCTCGACGACTTTGGAGGCTAAGTGAGAGCCGCCCTCCTCATTGCGCTGCTTACGCTCGCCGCCTGCGGTGGCAGTCATGGCCAGGTGGAGCTGGTCGGAAGCACGATGGGTACCCAGTTCAGTGTCAAACTGCCGGATGGTCTGGGTGATCACGATGCGCTGAAGCTGCAAAAGGCGGTTGAGGCCGTGCTTAAGAATGTCGATAAGACCATGTCGACGTACAAGCCTGAATCGATGCTGTCGCAATTCAACAGCAATACCTCGGTCGACTGGCAGCGAGTCGACACGAATTTCTGCCGCGCCATCGAGCAGTCACTTGAGATCAGCCAGGAGACAGCCGGTGCTTTCGACATCACGGTCGGGCCACTCGTAGATCTCTGGGGTTTTGGGCCTGGCGAGATGATCGATGAGCCGCCAGGCGACGAGGATATCGATTTGCTCCTGTCATCGACAGGATTTGAGAAACTGCACGCCGACTGTACGAAGCCTGCGATAAAAAAGGACATTCCGGGCTTGATGCTGGACATGTCGGCCATAGGTAAAGGGTATGCGGCCGATCGAGTGGCATATTTATTGGCGGCGATGGGTTTTGACAGCTACCTCGTTGAAGTCGGTGGCGAACTCAGCATTCGCGGCACGAACTCCCAGGGCGAGTCTTGGGCGATCGGCATCGAGGCGCCACTGCCGAACGCGCGCAAGCCGCATACGATCGTGCACCTGACGGACGCGGCCATGGCGACGTCGGGCGACTATCGCAACTTTTTTGATGCCGATGGCAAGATGTACTCGCACACTATTGATACGCGAACAGGCCGGCCAGTCACACATACACTGGCGTCCGTGACGGTCGTGGACAAGAACGGCTGGCGCGCCGATGCGCTGGCGACGGCGTTGCTCGTCATGGGACCGAAGGAAGGCATGGCATTTGCCGAACGCGAGGACATGGCCGTCCTGATGCTGCTCCGGACCGATAGCGGCATAGAAGAGCGCGAGTCAGCCGCCTTCGCGCGATTGAGAGATATTACGTGACACCAGTGACAACACTGATCATTACATTCGCGGTGATGCTGACCGTTATTGCTGCGATGGCCATTGGCGTGATGAACGGCCGCAAACCCATCAGCGGCAGCTGTGGCGGTTTGAATGGTGGCGATTGCGAGCTCTGCAGCGGCAAGTGCAAACGGGAGAAGGAAGAATGAACCTCAAATCGTGTCTCGTACGTGACTACATGGCCGGGCAGCTCGTGACCTTCAAACCCGACACGGACGTCATGGACGCTATTCACGAACTCGTGCAACACCGCATCGCCGGTGCGCCCGTCGTTGATGACAAAGGCGACCTGGTGGGCATGTTGTCCGAGCTCGACTGCATGAAGGTCGCTCTCAATGCCGGCTACTACGGGGATTGGGGCGGCCCGGTTGGCGATTACATGTCGACCGGGGTCGAATCGGTTGATGCGGAAATGAATATCGTCGACCTGGCGCAGAAATTTCTCGACTCGGGCTTTCGGCGCTTCCCAGTCCTTCGCAACCAACGCCTCGTTGGCCAGATTAGCCGGCGCGATGCACTACGCGCACTAAGTGAGCTCGCCGTGAGTTGAGATCGTCATTCTCGATCAGGGCAAGATCGAAGCTCTTGTTAACTACTACGCCAGCTGGGAGCAATAAATCATGAATTCACTACAAGCCTGGACGACATTCTTCGGCTGGCTGACAGTCGTAAACATCGGCATCTACCTGTTAACGGTCGGCGCGCTCGCAGCCATGCGCAGCTTTGTACACAGGACGAACGCGAAAATGTTCGGTATTAGCGAAGAGGAAGTCGCAAATACATCGTTTAAGTATGTCGGCGCCTACAAACTGTTGATCACGGTATTCTGTTTCGCGCCCTGGCTTGTCCTGAAGCTGATGGCCTGACACGCGCTCCTGCGGGTTACAATACCCGCATGGTTCTGATCGAAACATCCGGCGGCTATGTCGTTCTTTTCTGAACTCAAACGTCGCAATGTGTACCGGGTCGCTGCCCTGTATCTCATCATCAGTTGGTTGCTCCTGCAGGTCGCCGATGTACTTTCTTCGATGTTGACGCTGCCTGAGTGGACAGGAAGACTCGTGTTTCTTCTGCTCCTGATCGGCCTCCCGATCGCACTGATCCTTGCCTGGGCATTCGAACTCACGCCTGGTGGCATAAAACGCGACCATTCGGTAGCCGACGATGCTCCACGGGCCGCCTCCAGGCGCAGCAGGCTCGATTACGTCATCGTTGCGGCTCTCATCGTCGCCCTCGCCTACTTCGCGTGGGAGCACGACTGGCAACAAGGCGAGGAGCCGAGTGCAGCGACCGAAATCCGCTCTCTCGTCGTGCTGCCGTTCACGAACCTGATGAATGACCCTGAACAGGCGTTCTTTGTTGCCGGCATGCACGAGGCGCTCATCACCGAGTTGTCGAAGATCGAAGCACTACGTGTCATATCACGGACATCCGCGATGCGCTTTGAGGACTTCGGCATGACGGTGCCGGAGATCGCTCAGGAGCTGGGCGTCGATGCAGCGATCGAGGGATCTGTCCTCAGGGCCGGCGACACGGTGCGCATTACGGTGCAGCTCATTGAAGCCGAGAGTGACGATCACATCTGGGCCGACAATTTCGATCGCGAGCTTAGCGATATTCTTGCGCTGTACAGCGAGGTGACACGCAAGATTGCCAATCAGATTCGTATATCGCTGACCGACGACGAACAGGAAAACCTCACTGTAACCCAGGTTGTTGATCCCAAAGTCTACGAGCTTTACTTGAAGGGCCGGTTCCTGTGCGAGAACTGGAGCCCGGACGAGATGGCGCAGGGAATCGAGTTACTGCAGCAGGCCGTAAGCATCGAGCCGCAAAATGCGGCCGCGCAAGCCCAGCTTGCGCTGTGCCTTCAGTACAGCGCCTTTTTCGGTTACGAAAATCCGCTCGATATTTACTCGAGGTCACTGGCTGCCGCAGCAATGGCTGTGCAGCTCGATGACCAGCTGGCCGAAGCCCATGTTGCCCATGCCGGCGTGTTGTACTACCTCGACTTCAATCCGAAAGCGGCGAAGGAAGCATTGGACAAGGCGCTGGCACTCGACCCATCGAGCGTCAAGGCACTGTTGCACTTGTCGTGGTTACTCGGCGAATCTGGCCGATTCGAAGAAGCGTTCGCACAAAACCGGTTAGCTATGAGTCTCGATCCATTATCAACGGTCGTCAGTAATGCGATGGGGCAGCTTTATTACCTCAGCCGCGACTACGAGAATGCCCGCGACCACTATCAACGAGCCGCAGAGCTGGACCGCAGTGATCCGTCTCTGCGGTACACGACCGCCTGGGCACATGAGCAGGCGGGGAATTACGATGAGGCTATCGCATTGCACGAGAAGGCTGTCGCGCTGTCGGGAGGCGCATCGCTGTATCGGGCGGCACTCGGATACTCTTACGGTCTGGCCGGACGAGGCGAAGAAGCAGCTGTAATACTAGACGAGCTGCATAAGGATCCAAGTACCGCGCCCTACGAGCTCGCCATTGTTTATCTCGGACTCAGCGATTACGTACAGGCGATCAGCAAGCTCGAAGAAGCTTATGCAGCGAGAGACAGTCAACTGATTTACATCAACCGCGGTCCGCGCTTCGATCCATTACGCAGCAATCCCCGCTTTATTGAGCTGCTCGGCAAGATTCCGTTCCTGGAGGCAGATGAAGCGTCTGATTAGGCATGTCGTTGATCGAAAGTGGGGCACCCTCGGACTTGAGATGTGCCTTATTACCGTGGAAAATCTCATGAGAAAATTGGTTTTTCTTGCAGCGCTCAGCTTGACGGCTTTGGTTTCAGCACAGGACGAAACGGAGATCCCTGCAGCGGATGAGTGGTACAAGGTGCAATACGCCCCGCTATACCAGGACAAGCCCTGGGACAAGCTAGACGAATTGATGCAGCACTACGCTGACACCTTGCACGATCACGACGAGGAGGACCGCTCTTTCAATTCCCGTGAGTGGTTAGGCACCGCCATGGAGGAGTGGAAGATTGACGGCTGGATTCGCAGCGAACTGGCCGAGCTCGAGTTTGACCTTCTCAATGCAACGACTGCCTCATTCAAGGCCAAGTGGCGCGACTACTACACGGGCGGCAACATTGCCTACGAGTGCGGCTGGTATTTGGCGGACTTCGATGGTGCCCGATGGCTGATAAGCGAATACGCCGCAATAAATTGCAGCGATCACGGCCTGTAGTGCAGGAGAATCGAGATGGATAAGTGGACAGGTGGATGCCTTTGTGGCGCGATTCGATACGAGTTTGAACCCAATGATGTGCGCAACTGGTTTTGCCACTGCCGAATGTGCCAGCAGTTCTCGGGGGCTGTGGTCACGAATAACCTGGTCGTGTACCTGAAAGATTTTCGTTGGGTTCAGGGCGAGCCTGCATATTTCAAGTCGTCAAAGATTGCCAGGCGGGGTTTTTGCGCTGACTGCGGATCAAGCCTCGTGTTTGCTCCAATGCACGATGAATACCTTTGTGTGCAAATGGGAACCATGGATGACCCGGAGCTTCAGCCACCTAAGGGCCACTATGGCATCGAGGGCCACATCAGCTGGCTGCCAATCGACGACAGCCTTGAAATCACCCGTACCGAGGACGACCCCTGGTTTCAGGAACAAACTGCCAGGGCAAACAGCTAAGTGTACGAAGTTGCCAGCGCCTTTCTGCGCAGGTAGGCATAGACCTCGAGCAAGGGCAGCTCCTTGGGGCAAATGTCATGGCAAGCCATCATGCCCAGGCAACCGAACACACCATCTTCGTTCGAAATGACCTCGAACCAGTCCGTATCATCGCGGGAGTCGCGTGGATCCATCATGAAACGGGCGATGCGATTGAGCCCGGCAGGACCGGCAAAGTCGGCTTTGAGATTCGCGACGCCGCAGGACGCGATGCAACAACCGCACTCGATACAACGGTCGCCCTCATAGATCGCCTCGGCGAGATCATCGTCCATGCGCTGTTCTTGCGCGTCGGGATCGAACGGTGTTGCCGCGTGTATCCAGCCCTCGGACTTTTCGACCATCTCCCGAAACCACGTGCCCGTATCGACTGACAGGTCGCCGATGAGTTTGAAGACCGGAAGAGGATGCAGCCTAATGACTTCGGGCAGGTCGGATGTCAACGTTTTACAACCCAGCGCCGGCCGGCCGTTAACCATCATCCCGCACGATCCGCATATCGCCGATCGGCATGAGAAGTCGAACTGCAGGCTGGGGTCCTGGGTTTCCCTGATCTGATTGAGCGCGATAAAGAGCGACATGTACGGCACTTCATCGAGCTCGAAGCTCTGCATGTGCGGCGTCGACCCCGGGTCCTGCGGGTTGTACCGGAAAATCTCGAAAGTCAGGCGGCGTCTGGATTCTGTTGTGCTCATCGCTGCTCCTCCGTGGGCAGCTTGCCTTGCGCAGCCTGCAACTTTTCGACTTTCTGGTTGTACTTTTCGATTGACTGCTCCATCTCGATGCGTTCGTCACTGCCATAACCGCGATGCCCGGGCGGAACTTCGAGCATCCCGACCGGCTCGTAGTTGAACGCCGGCTCCGCCGCATCCGCCGACCACCGCACCAGCGTTCGCTTGAGCCAGTCCGCGTCATTGCGCAGCGGATAATCTGTGCGGAAATGCGCGCCGCGGCTCTCGGTTCTCGCCAGCGCTCCACGCGCCGTCACCATCGCGAGGCGCAACATGCCTTTCAACCGCAATGCGAATGACAGTTCCGGATTCATTCCCGGTGCCTTCGATCGCAATACGGCGTTATCACAATCGAGCAGTAGTGCCGATAGCTTGTCGACGGTCTGCGTCAGCTCATCTTCGGTACGGAAGATGCCCACGTTGCGCATCATCGACTCGGCCATGGCATCGCGGATGTCGTAGATGCTCGGGCCGGAACCGGATCGCTCCAGCCAGTCGGCAGCGCGCTGCTCCGCGCGCTCGACTGTTTCGAACGCCAGGCTGGTTTGTACATCGAGACTGGTTGCAGCCGCGAATTCAGCGACACGCTGGCCGACCAGGCGGCCGGCGACGATCGTCTCGGCGAGACTGTTGCCGCCAAGTCGATTGAATCCGTGCATGTCCCAGCAAGAAGCTTCCCCTGCCGCGAACAGCCCGGCCATGTTATAGGCCTGACCATCCTTGTTGACGCGCACGCCCCCCATCGAGTAATGCTGCGTCGGGCGGACGGGAATCAGGTCGTGCGCCGGATTCAGGCCCGCGAAATCGCGGCAGATATCGAAGACCTCGCGCAGCTTCGTTGTGAGATGCTCCTCGCCGAGGTGGCGGATGTCGAGCCAGAGATGCGGTCCGAATGGCGTTTCGACACCATAGCCGTCGCGCATGCGCTGAGCCATGTGCCGGGAAACGACGTCGCGGCTCGCGAGCTCCTGTTTCTCCGGCTCGGCTTCGACCATGAAGCGGTGCATGTTCTTGTCGAGCAGGAAGCCGCCATCACCCCGACAGCCTTCCGTCACCAGGATACCGCTGGGCGCAAGTGCCGTTGGATGAAATTGCACAGCCTCCATGTTGCCCAACGGCACGATGCCCGTATTCAGCGCCAGTACAGCACCCATGCCCTCGTTGATCGTCGCATTCGTCGTGTATTGCCCGTAGATCCGGCCATAACCGCCCGTCGCGATGACCGTCGCCTTCGCGACGACGGCAAAGTGACGTCCGGTCCTCAGGCAGCGGGCCACAGCACCCCAGCAACGGTTGCCGTCGTGAATCAACTCGACTGCTTCGACGCGGTCCCTGACCGTTATGCCCAGCCTGATGACTTCGCTGTCGATGGCAAACAGTGCCGCGTGCCCGGTTCCGGCTGCTGCGTAACACGCCCGCCACTTGGCCGTGCCACCGAAATCGCGGTGCATGATCAGGCCGTCATTTTCCGGCTTCTCCTCAATCTCGACCTGCTCGCCCTTTATGAAGTAGCTGTTGCTGCCGCCACGAACCCGGGTCCACGGCACGCCGAAGTGTGCCAGCTCGCGAACGGCGACCGGCGCTTCGTCAGCGAAGATACGTGCTACTTCCTGGTCGGCGCCCCAGTCGGAACCGCGCACGGTATCCAGAAAATGTAGCGTGGGGTTGTCGCCTTCCGCCTTGACGCAATTGGCGAGCGCGGCCTGCATGCCACCCTGCGCCGCACAACTGTGGCTGCGCCTCGGTGGCACGATGGAAAGCACCAGAACGTCGTGACCGGCGGCAGCCGCCTCGATCGCGCAACGTTCGCCTGCGAGGCCGCCGCCGATGACGAGTACGTCGGTACTGATCAGGCGCGAGCTCATGAGACCGGCCCCGACAGCAAGAACGTGAGCGGGGGTGGTAGCACTTCGGCGAGGACCAACAGCACAACGACGCCGAGGCCCAGGAAGAACCACAGCAAGATGTGTTCGAGGATCTTCACGGTTTTGCGGGACAGGAACGCACCGGCGCCCCACTTGACCGCAAGCCGGTACAAGCCGATGCCGGCATGAAATTCGACACAGACGAGCAGGATAGCGTACGGCAACCAGAGTCCGGCGCGGACCCGTGCAATGCTCGTGACTGCTTCGATGCCGGCCCCTGAGCCAAACAACGGCGTCAGGACGTCGATGGCCAGCAGGATCAGGTGAAAGCTGCCGAGAGCGAGAATGATCATGCCGGTGCGGACCTGCCAGATCCAGAGCATCGATTCGCGGTGTGGCTCGAAGCCGTTCGACCGTTTGAGATCGCGACCGAGTTCGATCATCTGCTTACGCTCGGCCAGTTGCGCCGGAATTTTCCGACTCGCCAGCACGGCATGAACGAAGAACAGGACCAAGATGACAAACACCGTCGGCTGCGCGATGTAATAGTCCTCGAGCATCGTCGCTAACCAGTTGAAACCGCGTTCACCGGTAAGAATGGAACCGACGAGAACCATGTGGCCCCACATGAACAGCGCGAGCGCGAGCCCGCTGGCGCCACTGGCCAGCTCGAAGTAAAGCTGTTTGCTCGCGTCCCTGGCTCGTGCCTCGGCCGACCTCACGCCACCATCTCCCTGAAAATCAATAGCTCAAAAAGTGAACGTTAGCAAGGATTGGGCCCCAATGCGTAAGGGAAAGCCACATCGAAATACCGGAATTTCTCATGCTTCGATCTTGTCACGGCTCAGCAGTTTTGCAACCAGCAGCAGGGCGCTGCCAACCAGGGCGAGGGCGACGAAAAGGGTTGCCGGCTGCCCGTTCGGAAAGTCCTCGACGAGTAGTTTGATGCCGACCAGGATCAGGACCGGATAGACCAGCCAGCGGGCCTCGGGCCAGCGCTTGAATCTGCTGGACAGCGCCAGGGTTACCGATGCTGCGGACAGGACCGCTGTCCGCAGCGCGGCCAGGACCGCCGGGTTAGCGTCTGCGCCGCCTGCGCCGGCCAGGACCGGAGCAAGGTATACGACCATGAGTCCACCCACCTCCCAGACCGACAGCGCCAGAACGATCAACTGCGGCACACCGGCGAGGACACCCCAACGATCGGAACGCTGCGCCACTTTAATGAAGAGGCACGCAACTGTCGTCAGCGCGATGATCGGGTGCCATGGCACCATCGGTGGCCATTCTGCCGAGGCGTCTCCACCCAGGGCATCCAGACCCGTCGCCAGGATACCGGAAGCCACACTCGCAGCGAGCAACAGGAAGGTACATTGCAAGCTCAGCGAAACTCTGTCGAATCGGCCGCTGAACCAGGCCATGGCCAGTGCCATTATGGACCAGACAACTGCGGCTTTAGTCGGTGATATAACCAGGGCGGTACCGGCGACCACGAGTCCCAGTGCCAATATGGAATAGAAGTAGAAATTTCGACCGCGGGCGGCACGGATCTCCGGTGTGAATGCCAGTCCGTAGGCACAGGCACCGAGCAGGAGAGTCGCGACACCAACGTTGACGAGATCAAGCTGGCCGGCCTTTGATGCGACGCTAACAGCCCCGAATACGATGACGATGGCCAGGATTCCCTGAATCGTCTCGAACATGCCCACGGTATGCCCCCGGATGTGTGTCCGAATGCCGAAACTCACCAGGTAAGTAAGCAGAAGAGCAACTGCAAGCTGAAGCGCCGTCAGCGGCAGCACAGACCATTGCTCGCTGGTAGTCAACACGACGAATACCACGACACCGGCGTCGGCCCCCAGTGCGCCCAACCATTGCGTTCCTGCCCATTGTTGCCTGTAGACGGCCCACAAAGATCCCAATCCCAGGATGATTAAAAATGACGCGGCCGGAATTGCGGAATGGGATGCCTTCAGGATGACAAACGCGGTCACAATGCCGCCACCCGTAATCAGCCAACTGAGGATTCGTTGATCTCGAGCGACGGCCACGAGCAAAGACAGTGTGCAGAATATTGTCAAGGCAACGATCCCTTGTGTGCCAGACAGCAACTGGAATCGAGTAGTTGCCTCGACAAGCAAGGGCAGCGCCAGGAAGACTGATGACGCGCCATAGAACAAGGCGCGCGTATGCTGATTGTCATTGCGCGCGATTCGATAGGCCATGAACAACCAGAGCAGCGCGTAGGTTGCGCCCAGGAAGATGCCCAACGCCGTCGGAACGAAATTCAAGTCGGTGAGCGCACGCAGCAGGTAGGCGCCGCCAAAAATCAGCAGCACGCTGCCTATCAGCGTAGACGCATTCGACAGAAAGCCCTCACCAAGATCCGGTGCGGGGGCTTCCTCAATGGACGTTGATGCTTCTGCTCGAGCGCCCTCAAGCGAATTCAACCGCCGTTCAAAGGCGGCAAGGCGTGACTCGAGTGCCGCTATCCGATCTTCCATAGCGATACCATCGTCTATAACTCTCCCCGGAGAAGTTATGGATACGTAGCATCGCCGATCGGAACAATACGTATAGCCCGCAGATTCCCTACTCAGTATTCAACAGCGTGAGAATATGTGGATTTTCTTCCTTGTCTGCGAGCAGCACATGGCAGTTATCGCAGTCGTTTGATATTTGCGCGCGATTAGCCGTTCTCATTCTGCGGCTATGGCAACGAGTACATCCGGGAGATTGCTCGTGACCGATGTGATTCGGATAGGTATCCCACCATACCTGCATGCTCGGAAAGACATTGACTGCATAGACATCACCCAGGGCAGTCGCAGCTGCATCGATAGCATCCGCCTTTTCTGTAGCGACCTCCGGATAGTTCTCGGCATAGAACGTCTGCAGCTCTTCGTCGATGACAGCGCGCGCCTCTTCATGTGACGTGTACTCGGCATCGATGAGTCGCAGGCCCTCCCGTTTTACGAATGGCAGGGACCGATCAATCAATCCTTCATTAATGGCGCGATCAACTTCGCTGTTTGCAGGCGCATAAATATGACTGGGCCGGTTGTGGCAATCGACGCAGTCCATGGTGCGCCAGACGCCACCGTCTTCCGGGGCTCGTCTGTCGGCGTAGTTGGTTACTGAGCCGTCCGCTCTCGTCAGCTCCACCTCGTAGATTTCTTCGCGCGTCTCGTCCGATCGGTAACGAACCATGACGTCGGGATCGACATGCCAGTGTATGCCGGTTGATTCCAACCCGCTCGCGCCGCCAACTCTTAGTAACAGTGCAGTCGTTAGCTCTGTATTGGCCTCATCTTCTTCGTAGTGCTTGATGACTTTCAGCTTGTCGCCAACGAACTTGGTCGGCCAGTGACACTGCTCGCACGTGTCGCGTGCCGGGCGCAAATCGTGAAGCGGTGTCGGGACCGGTCGCGGGTACAGATCAAGTGCGACAGATATTAACTGCCAGGCGCCGTCCAGCTTGGATTTTACAAACCAGTCGGCCCCGGGTCCGATATGACAGTCGGCACATGCGACGCGTGAATGTGGCGACCTTGCATGCGCTGTGTGCTCCGGCTCCATTACCGAGTGACAGGCAAGACCGCAAAACTCGACGGATTCCATCATCTCCACACCTTTGTATGTAGCACTGGCAAGAATGATGATATTGACCATCGTTGCACCGACGAAAACCAGTAACCAGCGGCGTGTGTGAGCGACATTCAGATCGAACACGGGAAATAGTGGCGTCCCTTCCCCGCCAGGCGATTTACGCATCTTGCGACGCCACAGGACGGCGCCAACCGGAATCAGAATCAAGCCAGCGACGAAGAATGCCGGAATAATCAGATACGTCAGTATCCCGAGGTACGGCCCGCCCTCGAAGCCGAATTGCTCCATCGCGAACAGGCTCGCTATGAGCACCAGGCTCGCAACCGCCAGTGCTGTACCGATGAGGCTTATCGCATTGTGCGTGATGGACGCAAAGAAATTCCTAAACATGCTCTTCCTCGATTGCCGGCGAACATGACATTGTCCATTGGCAGCGTTTCAATGCAAGGTTTCGATTCACTTTCCCCGACTCCTGGCTAATCCCGAATGGCTAGCTGTCCTGCCGCTCGGTCGAGCCCTCATGGATTACTTCACCGCGTTCTTTTGCGCGAGAGAAGGGCGGCTTACCGGTCAACCAGGCCGTATCCACCGGATACACCGCTGGATCGAAGATGACAAAGTAGAAGTGCCAGATGGCGATAGCCAACGTGGCCAGGATCGCCTCGAGGAAATGCAGCACCGTGGCGGCCTCCGGCACCCAACCCGGGAGCCAGGTCAGGGTCCAGTTCTCGAACCACAGCAGCAAACCCGTGACCGCCGTGATAGCAGTACCCCATAATGCGGCCCAGTATTCGATCTTCTCCACGTAGCCGACGCGCACCGCTGCCGGCGGCTCCGGCCGGCGGCCGAGATTGTAGCCGACTCTGTGGAAAAACTCTTTGAAGTCAGCAGAACTGGGGAGCAGCGCGGCGATCTGAACTCGAGCGCGGGCACTGACGGCAAGATGAGCGAAGTGGAAGAAGCAGGCCCCGATCAGACCCACGGCGGCGATGCGGTGAAGCTCGCCACGGAATTCACCGTCTTCTCCGCCGAGCTGCAGCAGCCCCGCCCACCAACTCTCGGGGTACTTCAGTGCGAAACCAGTGAACACCAGCACTATGAAGCTCACAGCGGCCAGGCCGTGGGCAATCCGAAACGGCCGCGACAGGCGTTCCATAACCGTACAGGTGTCGGGAGGTCTGCGCAGGCGCGGCACCGGGTAGCGCGTCTTCTTAACCAGGTCGAGCAGATTGTGCAGGAGCATGCCGATGACGGTGATCCAGATCAACGGAATATAGATGGCCCGGATCCAGTACGCGACAACGTTGCTTGTCTTTTCCGCCAATACGTGCACGGGGCCGATGGCAAACTGGGTGCCCGCTCCCGCGTGGCAATTGCCGCAAGTGTCCGCCAGATTGTCCGGATGGATGTTGGAGTGGGGATCGCCGGAAGGCAGGATGTCATGCACGCCGTGACAGCTTGCACAATTCGCAACCTTTTGCACGCCCCCGCGGGCAGCCAGACCATGAAAGCTGTCCTCATAGGAGGGGACCTGGTTCGCGGCCAGTCCATATTTCTCGCCGAGCCGCAAATCCGAGTGACAGGGGCCGCAGACACGGATCGGGATGTTGCTCGCCGATACCGGCGAGCCCTTCGCGCCCACGGCCAGAATGCGGTGCTCGCCGTGACAGTCCGTGCAGACGGGCGAGTCCCCGACCCCGGCGGCTGCGGCCAGGCCATGAATACTGCGCTCGAATTGAGCCGTGATGTCCGTATGGCAAGAACCGCATGTGGAGGGCACGTTCGACCGGTGGATCGAAGATGCTGGATTCGTGCCAGGCAACGGCGAGTGGGCCGTGTGGCAATCGCTGCAACCCGCGCCATGATCGCCATTGTGCACCGCAGCGGCGTGCACACTGGCAGTGTAGGCCTCAATGGGACGGATCGTGCGAACGCCCGGCGGTGCCGGCTGCCCGGCGCCATGGCAGGCTCCGCAAGTCTCTCCCTGGCGGCCGGCGTGGACCTTCGATGCTGGATCACTCACCGGCGTCATGGCATGCACATCGCCGTGACAGGTCGCACATGACGGCAGCTCCATGCCAAGGATGCGTTGTACGCCACCCCGACCATGCACGCTGACGTTTTGCTCCGCAAGCACTTCGGCATGGCATGCCCCGCATTCCACCGGATCGAGCCCGCGCCGGTGCCTGCGTTCTGCGCCGCCGTGGCAATCGAGGCATTCAGTCAAGCCGTGAGGAGTGCTTTCGAACTGAGCCAGATCCACTTCGTGGCAATCGTTACAGCGATTCTCCTCCTGAGCGTTGGCCGCCTGCAGCCCGACTAGCAGGCAAGTGATTAGTATGGCGAGGGGCTTGCGCATGGGATTTATCACGTGTCTTCGTTTAGCCCGACCCTAGCGGTAGCCGAACAGCATCGTGTAGACGATCAGGGCCAGGAGGACCAAGCCGAAGGTAAGTGCAAATGCGCCGAATATCTTCAGGCCCCGCTCTTTGCCCGCCGGATAGGGGTCCACGAGGTGTTGCTCCAGCTCGCCGGATTCCAGCATCGCTTCGTACTCACCGGGCTTGTCGTATTTCAGCTCGTCCAGCGGCACGAGTCCAGTGAATATCACGGGATCCATGGGGAACTTGTCGGGCCGGAAGTGTGTGTTGAAGAAGTGGATGGTGAAGATGAAGCCCACGGCGAGCAGCGCCTCGTCGCTATGAATAATCGTGGCCACGTTGACTGCCCAGCCCGGAACGATGTAAGTGAAGAATTCCGGGAACCACAGCACCAGGCCCGTGGTGCCGATAATGGCCACGCCCCAAGCCACTGCAAAGTAATCAAACTTCTCCCAGTAAGTGTAACGGCCATAATTTGGGCGGGAACCCAACCCGAAAAACCACTTGATGGACTGGATGAACTCCGTAAGGTCGCGGCGGTTGAAAATAATGGAGTCTGGCCCAGCAATGAGCTGGAGCCATGTTTGTCGCTTCGCTCTCTTGCGACGAATAACATCCCAGAAGTGCACAGCCGCAACGATGGACAACATGATTGCACCAAAGCGATGCTGGAATCCCATGCTATCGAACCCGCCCAAGAATCGGGAAGCGGTCTGTGCCCAGGACATATAGGAGAATTTCAAAGCCATTCCCGTCAACGCCAGCGTGAAGAAGCTGAGCATCATCACGATGTGCAGAGAGCGCTGGAGAAGAGTGAACCGGCGGTAGACCTTCTTCGTGTTGTTGCGGGCCAATGCCTTATGCATCTGCCACTCGTCGCGACTCAGCAACAGCCGTACGACCCAGGCCAGCGTGTGCAGCAGGGCAAAGGAAAGCGTGCCCACCAGCAACGCGGTCATGCCCCAAAACGACCAGAACAGGTATGGGTAGCGGTCGCGGTCGTGGTGCGTCGCATGGGTCAGATAACCGGCAAAACGCCGGTGCGATCCCTCGTGACACTGGCCGCAGGTCTCGACGACATTTTCCCGGCTTAGCCGCGAGACGGGGTCTATCGGGGGAAGAATATCGTGTGTGCCATGGCAGTCGTAACACTTGGCGACACCCTCTCCGCCCAGGCGTGAAACCTTGCCGTGAAACGTGTCGAAGAAGGTCTCTGCCTGCTCGGTGTGACAGCGGCCGCACTGATTCATCACCAAGGTCCGAAATCCCGGTTTGTCGATGCGCGAAATGGTGTGCGAGGCATGACAGTCCTCGCATGTGGGATGCTCCTCCTCGACGTCAGGGTCATCAGTCCAGTGGATGCTGGTCCGAAACTCCTCCTCGATCCCGTGGTGGCAGACACCGCAGGTGCCGGCGATGTTCTGCGGATTGACCAAAGCGCGCGGGTCCTCTGGAGGGAGTTCGGAGTGCGCGCCGTGGCAATCGGCGCATGTCGCCGCCACGATGAGGCCGCTCTCTATCAAGGCCCGGCCATGAACGCTATCTTCATAGCTACCCACGATGTCATCCACCTCGGCCTCGATCCGGGTCGCCGCTTGCTCGCCGATGCGATGACACTGCCCGCACAGCGTGGGAACATTGCGAGGGTAGGTAGGCGACGCCGGCAAGTCCTTGTCGAGCGTCGCGTGCTTGGCATGACAGTCCTGGCACGACGGTGCATCCGGATCACTTTGGGCGTGCAGGGTTCCGTGTGTGCTGTCCTGATACTCAGTGACCTGTTCGGCGTGACAGATACTGCAATCCACCTCTGACTGCACCGTTTCGCAGGCGCGTTCCTGGGATACCGTCACGTCCGTGTGACATTGAGCGCAGGCGGTGCCTGCGTGCACCGAGTCGTTGAAGAGCTGCTCATCGATGTACAGGCTGACTCTGTCGCCGTCACGGGTCATCGTCAGATCCGGCTGGCTATGGCACGTCAGGCAGTCCTTGTCCGCCAGACCATCAGGGTAGAAAACGCTGCGGATCTCGTGTGGTGCGTGGCAGTCGACGCAGGTAGGGATCTTGCTAGGCTCTTCGATCCACAACTGGCCCTCGATCACCTTTCGGTGCACGCGTTCGATCTGCCCGTGGCACGAGGTGCAGGTCGCGGCCACGTTGTCCGCGTGGATGCTCGACCGCACATCGGTGTGTGGAAGGATGTCATGGGCCGTGTGACAGGAGGTGCAGACGGCCGTGACCGTGAGGCCCTGCAGGAACAGGCCCTCACCATGAATGCTCATCGAATAATTCTCGAGGATGTTCTCCTGCGAGATCTCGTGAGTTCGGGATACGGGGGAACCCTCCCGGTGACAATTTCCACACAGCAGCGGCACGTTCATTACTGCCGTCTGCGCGTCGGGGGCCGAGGCCGACAGGATGTCGTGGTTGCCGTGACAGTCGGCGCAGGTCGGGGCCAGCGGATCACCACGTGCTGCGGCTACGCCGTGCAGGCTGTTGTTATGCGCTAGCGCCTGGGGCTCGTGGCAACCGCCACAATCGACGAGTTCCAGGTCCTGTCGGGTTGAGTGTCGGCGCCTTGTCGGGTCTATGTCGTCGTGGCATTCCACGCACAGCATGTCGCCGTGCGCAGAAGCGGAATAAGCATCTTCCGCCACAAAGGCCGATATCTCCTCTTCGCCACGGGTGCCGGTGAGTTCCTCGTCGGCATGACAGTTGAAGCAATTCTCATTGTCTTGCGCTAGTGTGGCGGTATCCGCCAAGCAAAAGAATGCCGCCAGCGCGACCAGACAATGCTTTCCATGACTGCCGTGAGGAAGTCGAGGATCGGTTGAGTGATCGCGCGGGTGCAAGTGAATTCCAGTTAATCGCGGAAAGAGAAAAACCTATCTCGGTTGCGTAATATTCCAAAAGCGTTGAACTTGATATCCGGGTTTTCCGAAGTCGAATAGCGATCGACAGAAGCACCGACAAATCGCGGAGCGGATAGGTAATATCCGCAATGAGAAAGGGACCGGGCATTTGCTACAAACGAACCATGTCGCGAATTCGACTCATGCCTGCTTTTGTTCTGCTCTCCTTGTCTTTGCTGTTATCAGTAAACTCCCGGTCAGCCGAGAATGGCTGTATCAGCTGTCACCAACAGCCTGATTTCTACGCCCAGTATCCCAGGCTGCATGAGTACTATCAGCAGTACGCGGTATCACCGCACGAGCGCGCCGGTGTGACGTGTGATCTTTGTCACGGCGGAGAGCCAAAGGCGAACTCGGTGAAGGAAGGACACGTGGGCGTCTGGCCCATGAACAGCGAAAACAGCACCGTACATTACCAAAACCAGCCAGAAACTTGCGGACAATGCCACGACGACAAGCGGGCACAGTTCATCCAGAGCAAACATTATGCGGCACTGATGGGACAACGAACGGCTCCGACCTGCTCGACGTGTCATCCGGCAATGAGCCAACGGCCGGAGCTGCGCAAGATCGTATTGAACGCCTGTCGAAGTTGCCATTACGAGAAGAACAGCGACAACCTGCCACTGATTGCGGACCAGGCCGAGGACATATTCAGCAATCTGAATATCGCGGGCGGCCTGCTGGGCTGGACGAGAATCCACTACGAGTCACACGATTGGCCCGATGGCAGCAGACGGCTTGTGCAGCAACTCGAATCGCAGCATGGCCACATTCTCAATCTCGTGCATCAATTCGACCTGGAACAAACGGAAGATGCAGTGACCGACTTGCTTGGCCAGCTCAGAGATATTTTTGAACAGACCCGGTCGGCGAGCGAGCAACCGGCTAACTGATCGGCAGCGACATTACAGGGTGTAGTGCGGGTCGTGCGGGGCCTGCCTGACCTTACCCTGCCTGATGGCGATCACCGCCTTCGCAAGCAAGGTAAACACCAGGATCCCGAACGCCCAAATTCCCGCTGCGACGCCGAGTTCGACGCTCGTGGGCATGTACTCGAAGATCTCACCCAGCGGCGTGGGGATGAATCCCGGGATCACGAGGCCCATGCCTTTCTCGATCCAGATGCCGATGAAGGTCAGGACACACGCGATATTCAGAAACAGCGTTTTACGGCGCATCGGGTGAATCATCAGGATCACTACGGCGATCAGGTTTAGTATCAAGGCCAGCCAGATCCAGGTTCGCAACGACGCGAATCCGCCGAGCCCGAAGAACAGGTAATGAATCGAGGCCGCGTGCGCGCCTTCGTTGTAGAAGTCCGTAAATAACTCCACTCCCACGAAAAACAGGCTGATCTGCAGCGCGGTCGTCATAATGAGGGCGAGCGTATCGATGACGGTCTGGCTGATGTGATAGGACGTCACCTTGCGGACGATCTGCAGCGTGATGATGATCAGCGCGGGACCCGAGGCGAACGCCGAAGCGATGAATCGAGGTCCGAGCAAGGAGGTATGCCAGAAGGGTCTCGCAGGATTTGCGGAAAACAGGAACGCCGTCACCGTGTGGATCGAGATCGCCCAGAACATGGCGATGACCACGAACGGAAAATACAACCGGATGTTCGGTTCCTTGCCGCGGTAGTGACTGAACAGCACGTAGAACGGAATCGCCAGGTTCAGCAGCAGGTACACGCTGAGCACCAGAACGTCCCAGGCGAGCAGCGAGACCGGCCAGTGGAAGCGACCGATAAACGGTAGCATGTGCCACAGGCGATCTGGCCGCCCCAGGTCTGCGATAACGAACATTATCGCCATGGTTACTGCCGCCACGGCCATACCCTCACCGACCAGCACAACGTCTTTGATGTCTTTACGATCGAAGATATAGGCGGGGATCACCAACAGCACGGCCGCCGCCGCGATGCCGACCAGGAACGCGAAATTGGAGATGTAAAAACCCCAGGAAACCTGGTCGCTCATTCCCGTAACGACCAGGCCGTGGGTTAGCTGCTGTGAGTAGTTCCAAGCCCCGAACGCCACGATGGCCGCCAGTGCGCCCAACCACATCCAGTACTCGCGCGGGCCGCGAAACATTTCGCGCAATCCGTCGAGCAAGAATCGAATCACAGTCATCGTCAGGCCTCAGTCGCTGAAGTACCAGAATTTGGGCTCGGTCCCGAGCTCTTCTTTCAGGCGGAACACCTGCTTGTTTGCGAGTACATAACGAATCTCGCTGTCCGGGTCCAGCAGGTTGCCGAAGATTCGCGAGCCCGTCGGGCAGGCCTCCATGCAGGCCGGCTGCCTTCCCTTGCGGGTTCGCTGTACGCAGAAGTGACATTTCTCGACGACGCCGCGCGGCCGCGGACGATTGCCGAGATAGTGCGTGTCGGTATTCATCTCCTCCGCAGGTATTTCGGGCTCCGTCCAGTTGAAATGCCGTGCCCAGTAGGGACACGCTGCCATGCAGTAGCGGCAGCCGATGCACCAGTCGTAGTCGACGACGACGATGCCGTCCGGCTCCATCCAGGTTGCCTCGACCGGGCAGGCCTTGACACATGGCGGGTCGTCGCACTGCATGCACTGCACGGGCAGGTAGTGCTTACCTTCCACCGGCACCGTCTCCGGATCGTAGTAGTGATCTGAATGCTCGAGATTGAAGTCACCCTGATTCAGCTCCAGGACGCGGATGTACTGCACCTGGGAGTCGCGACCAAGATTGTTCTCCTTGACACAGGCCTGCACGCAATCGCGGTAGCCCTTGCACCGCGAGATGTTAATGGCATAGCCGAAGACGACGCCGGGCTGTGGCGGCGTATTCGTACAATCGATTTCAACACCGTACCTGTCGGCTGCCTTGCGCTCTATTCTCTCGAGTGCCTCCTCGATTTCCTCCGTCGACATTCTGCGGTAGTCCTTCTGGAAGAAATCCGCGAAGGCGTCCTGGAACGTCTGGCCGCCCCAGGCCGGCTGGGCGACAGCGGCAGCGGTGCCCATGCCAAGGCCGCGCAGGAACCTGCGGCGCGCCTTGTCGAAATTGCCGCTGTCGCTACTCATTATTCGTCGTGCTCCTCGTCACGCTCCCAGACATGGCTGGGCTCGTGTTCGATGCCGCGCTCGAGTTTCAGGCCGGCACGAACAGGCGGTGCGGGTTTGGGTGCCCGCGGTTTGATCGCCGGGTCATGCGGATTGTGACAATGCGTGCAGTTGTACAGCGTGCGCTCGTCCTGCCAGTTCGCGACACGCTTGCCGTGGGCCCCGAAGTACCAGTCTTTATGGCGGTTCGCATGGCAGCCACCACAAACCAGATGCGCTTCGTTGAAGTCCACTGGCTCGCCAAGCAAGGTCTTCAGCGTATCGCGATTTTCAAGATCGTGGCAGGACAAACACCAGATTCGCCCACGGCCATGTTCAAGGTTCGAATCATGCGGTGCATTCAGTTCCCGTATCTCGGCGCTAGGCTCCAAAAAGCCGTGGCATTGCGTGCAGGGATAAAAAAACAGGTCCTCTTTGCGCGGCACGACGTCGAATTCGTGCGTGCCCGGATAGCCCTCAAACCGCAATGGTTGCAGATTTTCCGGCGTTTCCTGAGCCTCCGCCGGAAGGAGAATCAAGCAGATAATACAAACCAGCCACTGCAAGATTCTCGAGTTCATGGCCAAGCGACTATTCAGTGATCAATCTTGATAACTTGCGTAGTAATTGAGCAACGCTTCGATGTCGTCGCTGGAAAGCACGCTGGTCTTTTTTTCCATTGCGGGCAATTGTGATCTTTCTCCCGCTGCATATTGTTGCAATCCATAACGCAAGTAGTCTTTACGCTGGCCATGCAGAATACTGGCCTCCGCATCACCGGGATCATCAGCGCCGTGACATATTGCGCAATTCTCGTCGTGAATGGCTTTGCCAACATCCGCAAGCACCGGGTCAAACTCTTCTCCGGCTGCGACATAAGGCATCGCGGCAAAGTGTGCGGCAAACTCCACGATTTGCTCTTCCGTCAAGCGTGACGCGGCCATACACATCATCGGTTTGGAAGCACACTGCCGATCGCCATCCAAATACGCGTAGAGGGCATCTTCCTGAACCATCTCCGGTATGCCCGCAATAATCGGTATGTCGCTTTCGACCCCTATACCGTCCTCACCGTGGCAACCGGTGCACATCATCAGCATACCGCTGATGTCAGCCCAGACCGGGCCGCATAGAAATAACAGAACTGCGAAAACTGTCTTGTTCATTGAACTGTTGCGTATATTCACTGTGATGCCCTCCGAACAGCTGCCAGGCAATTCGTTGCCGGCCGCCTCCTATAATGAATCCTAGTATCGAGGCATTGGCCTGACGATACGTAATAGGCGCAGCGTCTTACGTAGCGGGGCTGCTGCTAGTCGGCGTACAGCGGTCCGATGTCGACGTACACGCGATACAGAATAATAAGGCCCTCATCCACTTCGAAGATGTTGGCGAAAGGTAAGGTGATACAATTCCCGTCGTGCCTCGTATAGGTGACATCGCCTTCGCAAACAACGGCGTTACCATCAGCAACCAAGCGCTGCAAATCATGTCTCAGCGCGGCGAACGACATAAAGAATCCATCAACTGTTGCGCGAATCTCCGCATGACCTTTGACGGCCGGCGAGGAGCCGAAGCGAAACGTCGCGTCTGGATGGATGAAACTAAGAAAGCTCTCCGTGTCCATCGCATCGATGGACGCGAAGAGCTTGTCGAATTGTATTCCGGCCGCGCCGTCGATCATTGCTGAGAAGCATAGAAATGAAAGAGGGCTGTTTCGTCAGCTTCGCTGAGTGCATCCATTTTCTCTTTCATTTTCTTGTCTTGCTCACGAGCACCCGACGCATATTCAGCGAATGTATTTTTCATATAGCCCATCCACTGGCCGGCGAGTATTCCTGCCTCGTCATCAGGATTCGATCCGGCATCCGAGTGGCATTTGTCGCATTGCGCGTCATGCAAGACTTTGCCTGCCGCTGCCAGGTCCGCATCGAATTCCTGCTGTGCTGCAACAAATGGCAGCCCAAAATAGTGCGCCGCGAGATCCTCGAGCATTGCATCGTCCAGGTCGGCGACTACGTCACACATCGTTGTGGCCGGACGGCTGGTATCACCCTGGCGATACTCACTCTCGCTGCAGGGTCGATCGCCATCACGGAAGAAAAACAGGGCATCGCCGTGAGTGAACTCGGGAAGCCCTCCGATGGTCGGCATATCTGACCATTGGCTGACGCCATCATCGCCGTGGCAACCATTGCAGTTGTCAACGATGCTCGCCAAATCCTGCGCGATCGCCACAGATGCGAACGAGCCGAGTACCAGTGTTATTGCGGTTCGATAGAAACTATTCATGACAGGCCCTTCCAAGTTTGGGTTTTCCGGGGACTATGTGCCATAGCCGGGCCCCGAGTCCAATAGGTAGACGCCGAAAGGATTAATCGACGACCTGCCTGCCCGCGAATTCCTCCGCGATCGCGTGCAGGCGATCCCAGTCCCGAATCTCCACATGCCCCCGTGGCGCACGAATGGCGCCAATTCGCTTCATCCTGGCCATCGACCGGCATACAGTCTCTTCGCTCAGGCCCAGCAAGCCGGCCATCTCGACCCGCGAGAATGGCATGGAGATGTTGCCATTACCGTTCTTCGATTTGGGGGCCATCAACATGATGAATGCAGCGATCTTGGCCGCCGCGCAACGATGTCCCATGACCTCCATCAGCGCTCGGCTGTGGGCCAGTTGGGCATTGACGGCCTGAATCAGGCGCATCGCGACCTCCGGTTTGTCGCGCACTTGTGCGAGCAGCGTATGGTGATTGATCCGGCATGCCCTAACCGGCGTAGCTGCGATCGCCGTATACGCGTAGCGCTCGTCACTCAGGGATTGCAGACCCACGAGCAGGTTAGTCGGGCAGCTGAGTCCGACGATTTGCTCCCTGCCGTCCGGCGTATGGGTACAGATTTTGACCATACCTTCGGTCAGGGCGAACAGATTCGAACTCGGCTGGCCCTGCATGAACAGGACCTCGCCATCGCCGAATTCGACGAAGTGGACACATTCATTGATTACGCATTCAAGCTCGGCACCCGCGAGCGGACCACCTTCAGCCTGGAATTCGTAAAACGGACACTCGCAGTTCGAGCAATGCATAGAATGAGTTCTCCCACATTGTTTTTAATCAATTTTGCCCCAGTCGTCGATAGTCGATTGCCGCGTAGAATCCTCGGTTTGTACCTAGCCGAAACTGACATTTGTCAGTTTAGACCTGCTGCGGATTCAGGGTACGTAGATCCCGACATAACCCACTACCCGGATACGCATCATCCACCGTGCGAAAACTCGGCGAAACTGACAAATGTCAGTGTGGGCAACTTGCCCCGCTCCTACGCTATGCCAAATGCCGGAATTCCGCCGGACGAGTAAAGCACCTCTGCGGTTTCCGGGCTCGCGTATCACCAAAATGTAAGGAGTAGACAATGAACCGTTTCGACGGATTAAGACACTGGGCCTGGTCGATCCTCGTAGTCAGTGCTCTTGCTTTCGCGCTGGGCGGCTGCTCAGGCGACGACGGCAAGGACGGCACTGCCGGGCCTGCCGGACCTACTGGCGGTGACGGCGCGACTGGACCAGAAGGACCTCCGGGACCTGGGGCCTCCGTAACGCCCCTCGAAAGCTGCGGCGTATGCCATGATGATGGGTCCTTCGCCTCTGCGCCGGATCATCACGCACTGCCACAGATAGAAATGGTCAGCGGCGTCGCCTTCGCGGTGAACGGCGCCGACCTCGACGTCAACTTCGACCTGGCAGTCGACGGAGCGCCGGGCCTAGGCTACGACACGGTGCAGCGCGCCTATCGGACCGACGGTGCGGTTCGGACCAGCATCGACGTTGACAGCCTGACGCTGACCGACAACGGTGGCGGAAACTACACCATCGCTATCTCCGACGGCGCGGCCGAGGCGGCGAACGACAATCGCTACCTGTTCCGGGTTGCGGCTGGCGATGACAGAGAGACGCGTGTCTATTTCTACGGTGACTTCCCAGCCTCCCCGGTGGAGGATTTGGTGATATCCGCCGAGTCGTGCTCCGCCTGCCACGGCCCGGAAGGCATCGACGTCCACGGAGGCTACTTTGCTCAGGAGGATGGCGGCGAGCCCTGCCTGACCTGCCATGGCGTTCAGCGGGTAAGCAGCGGTGGACTCGCACTGACACCAAGACTCTTCCAGGTGGCTCACGAGTACCACAGCGGGCTCCGTGACCCCATCACCTTCCCGACCTATATGACCAACTGCAGCGTATGCCATAGCGAAGGTGCTGAGCTGACCGCGGCAAACGCGATGCCAGTTTCGGGTTCGAACTGCTTCAGCTGCCACGGCGGGATGGACAGCCCCAGTTGGGACTTCACCGGCTTGGATTTCCACCTGAATTATGACGAAACGTCCAACTGCCAGGCGTGCCATACAGATCCCGCTAATGGCGGTATCGCGCCGGAGTTCGTGGCTGACTTCCACAACGGTTGGGAAACACCACGCCACGGCTTCATCTATGATGGCGTTGACACCTCCATCGTTGAAGGTGAAAAGTTCGACTGGGCGATTACCAGCATGGCTGATGACGGCGTGAACCTGACGTTCACCTGGCAAGCTTCCTACGACGGCGTTGGCGTTGATCCGTGTAACGACACGGTCGGTGTGGGCGCCCCGACGTTCCACCTCGGCGATGGCGGCCTGCGCACATACCGTAGCTACGCCCAGGGTGATGATTTCATCATCGGCACGTCGACCAGCGCGCCAGGCCAGCCCGACCCCCGGGTCAACCCGGATGCTACCAACACGACCTGCGCGGGCATGATTGCAACAACCGTCATCCCTGCTGAGGGTGTCCTTGCCGAGAAGGCCAGGATAGCGCTAGGCGGCAAGCCGCTCGTTGAGAGCGCCGATGTTGCCGGCCTGATAGTGGAAGCTCGTGTCCCGTCGCCGACCTTCGATTGGCTCGTGGGTGATGGCGCCCAAATGGCGCGCCGCGATATCGTCGACACCGAGTTGTGCCTGAATTGCCACGTAGGCTCGCTCTACCAGCATGGCGGCGATCGCGTCGATAACGTCGACTATTGCATGATGTGCCATAACGCTGCCGCCAACGAGCAGAGTGTTCGCGCGGGCCTGGGTGTCGATGCATCCGAAGCCTATGATGGCCAGGTCGGCGAGACCTTCGAGTTGAAGACGATGGTGCATCGCATTCACTCGGCCGGCGAAGATGGTTCGCCTCCCTACGTGATCTATCGGGGTCGCGGCATCTATGGCTTTGCGACCGACGACTCACTACTGCCGAACTGGCCGGGCACGGGCCCGCAGATCGTCTACGGTTCGGAGCCACCCGCTGAGATAAACCACAACTTCCACACTCCGACCTTCCCACGGTCGTTGAATGAATGTACGGCTTGCCACGTGGAAGGCAGCGTGGATTTCCTGCCTGACCAGACCAAGGCGATGGCGTCAACGATCGAAGCCGGTAGCGAGGTATGGGAAGACCAGATCGACGATGTGCTCCAGGGCGCAGTGACGACGGCTTGCACCACTTGCCACGCCGACGGTCCGGCTAAGGGTCATGCGTACCAGAACAGCTGGGATCCGCAAGAGTTCCCAGAGGGTCGCGAGACGATCATCGACGCAGCAAACTAATAATCGGCTAGTGGGGCGGGCCTCCGGGCCTACCCCGCGCTACCGATAAGAAGAAAAAGACTGAGGCCGGGAGAGCAATCTCCCGGCCTTTTTTTTTTATTTAGACTTGATATAAACTACGAAAAACGAATAAGTACATCTACGAACGATTGCACGGTCACATGCTATTTCAGGATGTTGGTCCCGCCCCTAGAATACGTAGTAAGTAAGAAAAGAATGGCGGCCAAAGTGGCCCGACCGCTCAATAAACCAGGGTAAAAGTCATGGCAAGAAACAGAAACCAAATTGTCCGCATCGCGGCGCTCACGATGCTCAGCATTTCCCTCGCTGCATGCAGCGGCAGCGACGGCAAGAAAGGCGATCCCGGCCCAGCCGGTCCGGCCGGACCTTCGGGACCTTCGGGACCGTCAGGACCTAGCGCCGGTGTCCCAATTGACTCGGCTGAGCTTATCAACATCGGGGTTACGAGCGTTGTTGTTCCTGCTGGCGGCGGTGCACCTGTCGTCGAACTGGCCCTGACCAATGACTTGACTCAGGGGCTGTTCGGCCTCCCGGCGGGCGACATCCGTTTCGTAATATCACAGCTTACGCCCGGCACGGGTGGTGGTTCGAGCGAATGGCAGTCGTATGTCACTCGCGACAGCGGCGGTATTCCAAACGCACAGGCAACGACAGAAACCGCTACGGCGGGCACCTGGGTCGACAACGGTGATGGTACTTACCAGTACACGTTCGCCCAGAACCTGACCGATTACCCGGCCGGTCCGGTTTTTGATGAAACCAAGACGCATCGTCTCGGCATCGAGATTCGCGGCCAGGCGCCGATCTCGTCTAACGGCATTAATACGTTTGTACCAGCCGGTGGCGATCCATTATTCGAGCGCCGCATCGTCGATAACGACACCTGCTTCGCCTGCCACGACATCATCAACTTCCATGGCGGTCCGCGCACCGACATCGACTACTGCGTGACCTGCCACAACCCGTCATCGATTGACGGCGATACGGCCAATGAACCGTGGGGCGGCACCGTGGACATGAAGCAGATGATCCACAAGATCCACTACGGCAAAGAACTCACCAATGGTTACTTCATCGTCGGGTTTAGCGGTCCCGAGGATTTCTCGGACGTCATATTCCCGCAGGATGTCCGTAATTGCAGCACCTGTCATGACGAATCCGATGCGAATACGCCGCAGGCCAGCAACTGGCGTGAAGTCCAGAACACGGCTACCTGCGGCAGCTGCCACGACGACATCGACTTCGCCGCTGGCGACCACATCGGCGGTATCAATGACGATTCGACCTGCACGCAATGCCATGGTCCGAACTCGACGATCAATGGCGGCGCGCTCAGGGTTGAAGTCGTGCACGAGCTGCCGGTGCAGCTGGCCAGCCAGAACTTCCAGTACAACATCGAGAATGTTCTGAATGTGGCTGTCGGCCAGATGCCGGAAGTCCAGTTCTCGGTAATCAACCCGAATGACGGCTCGTTCTACGACATACTCAACGACCCGGAATTCACGACCTGCGCCGGTGGCGCAAGCCGACTACAGATTGGTATTGCATGGAACACAGACGACTATACGAACACGAACAGCGGCGCCGACCCGGCGCAGCCTGTTGCCGCCGGCCTGAACGCGCTGGCTTGCTTCGGCAATCCTGGTGCAACCCCGGTTGCCGCCAACCCGGGCTGGTTCAGCGTAACGACTGCAGCGCCTCTGCCTCCGGAAGCGGTTGGCACCGCCGCCGTCACAATTGATGGCCATCCGGCGGTCGATATCGACGGGACGATCGAGAGGATCCCGGTACTGAACGCAGTCGAGTACGTCAGTATCGACGGTGCGGCAGCATCTGATCGCCGTGAAGTCGTCGATATCGCCAATTGCGATAACTGCCACAAGCAATTGTCATTGCACGGCAACAACCGTACTGACAATCCTCAGGTCTGCGTGACCTGCCACAACCCGAATGCGACAGACGCCAGGCAGCGCGTGCCTGTGGCCATACCCGAAGATCCCCCGGTCGACTGCGTCAACGTGCTCGGCCCGGATGACGTACCGATCGACTTCAAATTCATGATCCATGCGATTCACGCGTCAAGCAGCGAGACGGGTGTGCCGTACGAAGTCTGCGGTTTTGGCAATTCGGTACACGTGTACAACGAGGCCACCGTCCACTACCCGGGCCATCTCAAAAACTGCGAAGCCTGCCACGTTAGAGAGGAAGATCTGGGGCGCGGACAGAGTGCTACGTACTTCCCGGTTGACCCGAGCAAAGTTCTCGGCACGACGGTGAGCGTCGGCGCGGATCCGACACCGATCGATGACGTCGTCGTCTCGCCGAACACAGCCGTGTGCTCAGCCTGCCATGTCTCCGACCTGGCCAAGACACACATGATGCAGAACGGTGGTGATTTCGACGCCCGCAAAGCGGCCGACAGCACGCTTATCTCCTCTGGCGTCGAGACTTGCGAACTTTGCCATGGTGAAGGACGCACGGCTGATGTTGAGGTGGTACATGGTGTGAGAGACTTTCCATTAAATTAATGTAAAGGAAGGCTGCTGCCATGAGGCTGCTAACAACGATCATTGCCACGGCGATGCTAACGACCCTGACCGTCAGTTCGGCTGGCGGTCAGGAGGCCAACTACAGTCGCGCAGGCGCAGACAGTTGTCTTGCCTGCCATGAAGAGGACTCGACCCTCGCGCTGTTTCGCGGTGCCCATGCCGTGCCGACGGACCCTAACGGCCCATTCGGTCATGGCCAGCTACAGTGCGAGGCCTGCCACGGACCCTCCGGTGACCATGCGGGGCGTGTAAGGCGGGGCCAGGAACGGCCCTCCGCGGGCGCCCTGTTTGGCTCTCGCGCAACCACGCCGGTGGATGAGCAGAATGGCATGTGCCTCGGTTGTCACGAGGCCGATACCGGCTTTGGCTGGCACGGCAACGACCACGACATCAATGAGATCGCTTGCGCCGACTGCCACACGAGCCATGCCGCAACGGATCCGGTGCTGATGACCTCAACGCAGCCGGAAGTGTGCTTCGATTGCCACCAGCAGCAACGCACTCAAACGCTCAAACCGTATGCTCATCCGATCCGGCAAGGCAAGATGGATTGCAGCGGCTGTCACAGCACTCATGGTGAGACAAGCGAATGGCAATTTGCCCGGCAGACGCTCAACCAGACCTGCTTTGACTGCCACGCCGAGAAACGCGGCCCGTACCTGTGGGAGCATGCGCCGGTTGCCGAAGATTGCGGTAACTGCCATGACCCGCACGGCTCCAATTACCCGGGCATGTTGTCGATGCGCGGACCCATGCTCTGCCAGAGCTGTCACTCGCAGGAAGGCCACCCAAGCGTTCCGGCTGATGCTGACGGCCTGCCGGGCGTCGCCGCATCGCCTTACATGCTCGGCCAGAACTGCCTGAACTGCCATACGCAATCGCATGGCTCCAACCATCCGTCCGGATCGAGGTTGATGCGATGAGACGGTACAAACTATATAGAGTGGCAATAGCCACGTTCTTGCTGGCCCCTGTGGCTGCATTTGCGCAGGTCGACACGAGCGACTGGAAATGTGAGTACTGCCCGTTCGAAGACGGCTACCGTGCCGAGTATGAAGCTGGTGCCGGCTACGTTAACGAAGACGCGTTCCGATTCGGCAACGGTACAGGGCTGGATGAAAAAGGCACCGAAGCGCACCTGGCCGGCGAAGGTCGTTACCTCAAGAATGGCACCGAAGTGACCTGGTTCGCCGAAGATCTCGGGCTCGATTCCCGAGTATTCGAGTTCGGCGTCGGCAAACCAGGTAAGTTTGGTATTGATCTCGGCTATCGGGAACTGCCGTACCGGGCGTTCGGTGACACAGTGACACCTTTCAGTGGCAGCGGCGACACACTGAGCCTGCCAGGTGGCTGGGTCCCTGCTGCTACTACCGACACCATGACGGGGCTGTCATCAGCACTTGCTCCACACAGTATTGAGAAAGACCGTCAGATCCTTGAGTTTGGGGCGAACTACCTGCCGTCGTCGAAGGTGCGTTTATATGCGGACTATCAGCGGCAGCAACGTGAAGGCACCAACATCATGACGGGCTCGACGTTTTCGCAGAGCGCATATTTGCCGCGACCGGTCGATGATTACACCGACCGCTTCGATGCAGGCATTCGTTATGCAAATGGGCCGTTCAACATGACACTGGCCTACCTCGGCTCGTTCTATACCAACGATGTTGGGTCACTGACCTGGGACAACCCGTTTACACCGTTCCCGGGCGCTGACCAGGGCCGCACGGCACTTGAACCCGACAACGAGTTCCAGCAATTCTCGATTGCCGGTTCCTACCGCGCACAAGCTTGGGACACTGTTGTTGCATTCTCGCTGGCGTCCGGACGCGGTGAACAAAATGCGTCGCTGTTGCCGTATACGATCAATCCGGTACTGCCGACATTGCCGACGCCGGTCTCGAGCATCGATGGCCAGGTTGACACGACCAATTACGGGCTGACGTTGACGACACGGCCACACGATCGCCTCAGCGTTCGCTTTTCGTACCGCTACGATAAGCGCGACAACAAGACGCCGATCAATCAATGGACGAGGGTCATTACCGACGCATTCGACTCTGGTGACCCGGAGCCGAACATTCCGTACTCGTTCGAACGTAGCCGGCTCAACCTCAGCGGAAACTTCAGGCTCTTCGATACGCTGACAATTTCGGGTGGTTACGATCGCACAGACTATGACCGGGACTTCTCGGAGGTTGCGAGCCAGACCGAAGACACCGGCTGGGGCAAGCTGCGTTGGCGGCCGACGCCGTACCTCGAAGCCACCTTGAAGGGTGGAGCATCGGCTCGTGAGGTCGACGACTACGATACTGATTTCGGATTGCAATTTGGCCAGAACCCGCTGATGCGCAAATACAACCTTGCGGATCGCGATCGTGAATTTGCCGAAGTTGCCCTGTCTGCGTCCTTAGTCAACACTCCGCTGTCGATCGGCATGACGTACTTGTGGGCTGAAGACGACTTTTACAATTCCGAACTTGGTCTTACCGAAGCCAGCGAGGACCGCTTCACGGTGGACTTCAGCTGGGCCGTCGGCGAACGCTCGTCAATCTACTTAACTGCGGGAAGTGAAGCCATCGAATCCGTGCAGTTCGGCAGCGAAACGTTTGCGGGCCCGATGTGGGAAGCATCGCATGACGACGACTTCAGCCATTACGGTGGCGGATTCCGCATTGCCGGCATGAGCGAGAAACTTGACCTGACATTCGACTACACGCGTAGCGAAGGTGAGACTGAGATCCTGTTTACCGGCCAGGCCGTTGCTGCAGATCCCTTGCCTGACCTCGAATCAACGATGGATTCGTTGCGGCTCGAACTGAATTACAACGTATCCGAGCGATTTGGCATCAATGTCGGTGCGCGCTGGGAGCGCTTCGAGATGGAAGACTGGGGACTCGAAGGCATCGCGGCGGACACGATCCCGGCCGTCCTGACGATGGGTGCGAGCCCGTACGATTATGATGTGTGGGTCTTCGGAATCGGCTTCACTTACAGAGTGGGAGCCGACTCCGAATAGCGACCCTACTCGTACCTGAGTGCCAACACCGGGTTCCTGCGCGCGATACGGATTGCGTGTCCAGCTACCGTCGACCATGCAAGTACGACCGCGAGTGCACCCGAAACCAGCAGAATAACGATCGGCGACTGAATGCGGTCTGCGAAAAAGTCCAGATACATCTTCGAGGCGAAGAACGCGGCGGGAAGTGCAATCGCCAACGCCCACATGACCGGTTTCGAGAACTGCCAGACCAGCAATCGCGCGATCTGCGCCGAGCTTGCGCCCAGCACCTTGCGCACACCAATCTCCTTGGTGCGCTGCGCGGCCATGAATGCTGCGAGGCCAAACAAGCCGATCATCGCGAGTGATAGTGCGACGAACGCAAAACCACCCAATGCCATGTTCATGTACTTGAGCACGTCATAAACATCGTCGAACGTTTCATCCAGGAATTGCCCCTGCATTGGATATTCCGGAATTACGCGATTCCAGGCGTTTTCGATTTCTTCGATTGTTCCGAGCATATTGCCGCCGGTTATCCTGATCGACGCCACACTGGTGCGCGATGGTGCATACATGAACACCCAGGGTTTCTCGTCGTTGAAAAGGCCGAGGATATTCTGCGTCGGGACCACACCGACAATGATCAGCTCGCGCAATGTTTCATCTTCGGCATTTCTATACATGCGCTGGTTAATCGCCTGCTGCGGTGACTCGATGCCCATCTGCTCCAGGGTCAGCTCGTTGACGATCACGTTTAGCACCTCTGATTCGTCAATCTTGAATTCGTCGTTCGCATAGTCGACGCTGAGATTACGGCCCGCCAGCACCGGTATATCGTGAACGGTCAGGAATTCGGGCGTGAGCAACAGCTGGTTCACGCGAAACTCGCCAGCTTCATCGCCTGGATTCGCCGAGTAATTTCTCTGGAAGTTGCTTTGCTCGTAAGGTATCTGTGATGAGTAACTCACACTTGCGACGTTCGGCAAAGCTTCGATTTCGTTACGGAGCGTGTCATGTCGTTCACGGATGTCGTCAACATTGACGCGCAACAGATTATAAATTTCATCCCGCGGGAATATATAGCTTGCCTCTTTAACCTTCTCGTTCTGCATGTAGACGATTGCAACAAGTGCCAGCATGAATGCCGAGATGCCAAATTGCAGACCGATCATCACAGATCGCGTGCCTGCCCCTTTTTTGCCTTTGCGTGCAATATCGCGCAGTGCGTCGATCGGGCTGGCGCGCGTAATTAGCCACGCCGGATACAACCCGGCAAGCAGGCCCACGAGCGCGGTCGTTGCGACCAGCCACGGCAGTGTGCCGAGATAGTCCAGCCGCATTACCTTGTTTGCCGCGTTGTTGAACAGCGGAATGATGATTTCGAGCATGGCAATGGCTACGATCATTGCGATTGAGGCGATGACCAGGCTTTCGACGAGGAACTGCACCAGCAGTTGCCCTTGTTCAGCGCCCATCGTCTTGCGCATCCCTACTTCTCGGCTGCGTCCGAGCGACTGTGCCGTCGCAAGATTGGTGTAATTGACGCAAGCAATAACCAATACCAGGAAGCCCAGCAACTGGATAATCGTGACGACCGGCATGCCGATGGCGTCCCAGATCGCAAGGTTCGCGTGCGCAAGCGGATCCACGTAGAAATATGACACCCGTTCTTCACCCGCATTGTCCACATGCCGCTCGAGTAAGCCGTCCATTTGCGCCTCTAACCAGTCGCCGCCGAGGCTTTCGGGAAGCATGACGTAGGTCATGTTGCCCATGGAAATGTTGTTCCAGTTGCCCTCCACAGGCTCATCGCGCAGCGCCACGAGTGCCTGCATGGGCGCGAAGATGCCAAAGCTGCCTTCCAGAACCAGCGAAGATACAAAGTGCGAATTCCGCGGAACGTCTTCGATAACAGCAGCAATCGTAAAGTCGAACTGGTTATCCAGCGTCAGAGTCTCACCAATGACATCGGCGTCGCCGAAATATTTGATCGCCTGCGATTCCGTCAGAATGACGTTTGTCGGGATATCGAGTGCGCGGTCATCGCCAGCGATAAACCTGAAATCGAAGATTTCCAACAGTGCCGGATCGGCGAACTGCACGGTCTCATAGAAACTATTGTCATCACGAGTTACCAGGTATTCATAACGAAGAGTACGTGCCACGGCCTCGACGTCAGTGAGCTCCGCCTCAATTAATGGTCCGACCGCCGACTGCACCGTATTGATTTTCTCAATACCCAGGTTGAGCGCGGCAGATGGGACGACACCGAGTGTGTAAACTTTGTCGGCATTCGCAAAAAACTCATCGTGTGATCCTTCGTATCGTTCGATAAGGCCGGCGAGTACATAAATGGCCATGCCGAGGGCCAGCCCGGAGATATTAATCGCCGCAAACACCTTGTTCTTGCACAAGTTGCGAATGGCGATTTTTACATTGTTCCAAAACATGTTGATTCCACCCTGAAAGGATTGCTCGGGTTACGCGGCGCGCATTGCGTCGGTAACAACGTGGCCGTCGAACAGGTTGACGGTGCGGCGTGCGTAGTCCGCGTGTGCCGGCGAGTGCGTCACCATGACGATCGTCGTACCTTCAGCATTTAGCGTACGCAGCATCTCCATTACCTCCTGGCCATGCGCAGAGTCGAGATTGCCCGTCGGCTCGTCAGCCAGTATCAGTGGCTGGTCTCCGACGACGGCTCTTGCCACTGCTACGCGCTGTTGCTGGCCGCCCGACAGCTGGCCGGGCATGTGCTTGGCGCGATGCGCGATGCCCATCTTGTCCATTACCTCGGCGACACGACGCTTGCGCTCAGCGCCCGGCATATCGTGATAGAGCAATGCGAGCTCGATGTTTTCGGCAACACTGAGTTCGTCGATCAGATTGAAGCTCTGGAAGATGAAACCGATGTTTTTCTTGCGGATGTGGGCTCTTTGCGCCTCGGTGTACTTCGCGACATTCTCGTCGAAGAAGAAATAGTCGCCGTCGGATGGGTTATCGAGCAGGCCGACAATATTCAACAGTGTCGACTTACCGCATCCAGACGGTCCCATGACGGCAACGAAGTCGCCCTGATCGATTTCGACATTGACGCCGTTTAGCGCAACAGTTTCGACTTCATCGGTGCTATAGATTTTGAACAGGTTGTGTAGCTTAAGCATTGTGGTTACCCCCAGGCTCAATCAAGTGTTAAACGGTCCATGTCGACATAGCTCGTGTACGGCGACGTGATAACTTTCTCGCCGGGCTCCAACCCGTCGAGGACTTCTATAAAATCGGTGTTACGGCGGCCAAGCTGCACGTTACGTTTGACGGCTTCGGCGCCATCCGGCGAGACGACAAATATCCAGTTGCCACCGGTTTCCTGATAGAACGAACCGTTTGGAATCAGTATCGCGTCCGAGTTATCACCCAGCGTCAGCTTGACCTGCATCGTTTGTCCGCGGCGCATGCCTGCGGGGTCGTCTTCGAACAGCATGTCGACCTCGAACTGGCCGTTGTTCACCTGCGGGTAGATCTTCGATACGCGCAGGTCGTAGGAGTCGCGACCACTTTCCGCTATCGCAACCTGGCCCAGGTCGACACGACCAAGATAAAACTCATCGATTTGTACGTTGAGCTTAAAGCCATCCGGGTCGTCTATCTGGCCGAGGCGACCACCGCGCACGATGGACTCGCCGACCTCGATGTTGAAGCCCGACAGCTTGCCGCTGACCGGCGCCCGCACATTGAGATCGTCGAGATTCTTGCGCGCGAAAGTAAGACCCGTTTGTAGCTGGTCGCCAGCGTCGCGCAGTTGCGAGAGTTGCTGTTCCTGCAAGCGCGCATCGGTAGCCTGGCTCTCGAGCGTGATTTCGCGTCGGTTCACGTAATAGTCGAGCTCGTCCTGCAGCTCGTCGACTGTCGATTGTGACACGAGTTCCTTGGCAGCAAGGTCACGCTGACGCTCGATGCTGCGATTCAGGCGAATGATCTGGTAATCGATCTCGACCAGGTTGCGCTTATGCGACAGGCGATTCTGTTCGAGCTGCAGTTCGATCGTGCGCATGTTGTTGAGCTGCTCTGTAACCGCTGCCTCGCGCCCAAGGACTTCGAGTTGCAGAGTGGTGTTCGACAGCCTGGCGATCGGATCACCGGCCTCGACCAGCACACCGTCTTCGATCAGTACCGCCTCGACACGGCCACCCTCGATCGCATCAAGATATACGGTGCTGCGCGGTACCAGCCGGCCGCGCAACGGAATGAAGTCCTCGAACGTCCCGACAGTCACATCGGATACGAAGATGCGCTGTGAGTTGACGCTCAGGCTACGACCGCCAATCAGCATGCCGATCAGCCAGTAGATGAACAGTGCGGCCAGGATAGCGCCTGCGCCATAGGCGACATTTCGCACTACTGGTGTCTTCTTCGCGACGACACGATCCATGCTCTGACCGGAGATGCTGACTCCACTTGTTCCGCGATTTTCTGCGAGTTGGCTGATTTTGCTCACAATGTCCTCCTTACCTTTCTAATAGCAATACGCGTGCCAACTGAACGAAGTACTAGGATTTCAAATGGTTAGCTCATATGCGGCCTCGAAAGACGGTAGTAAGGTGGAGCGAGGGCACGAAAAAGTGTTCGAAATCGGACAATTACTGTACGATTTCGAACACTTGGAGCACCGTTTATGACCGAAGACGCGAACATCCTGATCGTCGACGATGACGAGGACATCCTGACTGCGGCACGCCTGCTGCTGCGACGGCGCTTCGGCGAGATAGTCTGCTGCCGCCGCCCCGAGGAAATCCCCGATCTAATGACTAAACACGAGTTTGACGCCGTGCTGCTGGACATGAATTTCGGGCCGGGCGAATCCTCGGGCGTGCAGGGCCTCGAGTGGCTGGCGCGAATCCTGCAACTTGACCCGCAAATGGTCGTGGTGATGATCACGGCCCACGGCAGCGTGGACACCGTCGTCGAGGCGATGAAGCGCGGCGCCACGGATTTCGTTGCCAAACCCTGGCAGAACGAAAAAGTCGTCGCCACCTTGTCAGCGGCGGTCGAGCTGCATCGCAGCCGTGTCGAAACCGAATCGCTGCGAGACGCTAATCGCGCTCTCGTTGAGGCAGCTGCGCCCGAGGGTCGGGCAATCATCCATGTCTCCTCGGAGATCGACGAGGTGTTGTCGATCGTCGAGCGCACTGCCCCCACTGATGCCAATGTGCTGATACTCGGAGAGAATGGTACCGGCAAGGAACTCATTGCCAGGAAGCTACACCAGCAGTCAGCCCGAGCCCACCAGGTGTTTCTTACCATTGATCTTGGCTCGATCAGCGAGTCCCTGTTCGAGTCCGAGCTATTTGGACATCGCAGAGGCGCATTCACGGACGCTGCCGACGACCGGCCCGGACGGTTCCAGGCAGCCAATGGCGGAACATTATTTCTCGACGAGGTCGGCAACCTGCCCTTGCATCTCCAGGCCAAACTGCTGCGCGTGCTCGAACAGCGCCGAGTCACACCTGTTGGCGCTGACAAGTCACAGGACGTTGATGTGCGCATCGTCGCCGCAACCAATGTGCCGATCGAAAACCTCAGAGATGAAAACCGCTTCCGCCAGGACCTGCTGTTTCGGCTAAATACTGTCGAGATCACGGTACCGCCGCTGCGCGAGCGCCGCGATGACATCCTGCCGATTGCGAATCACTACGCAGCACTTTATTCACGCAAGTACGGTCAGGAAACGAAGACATTTTCGCTACAGGCTGAGCAGGCATTGATCAATTACGACTGGCCCGGCAACGTTCGCGCCCTGCGCCACGCAATCGAACGGGCTGTGATCCTGTCATCCGACAACGTGCTCGAGCCTGGCGATCTGCAATTGATCGAAACCGGCCAGGCACCCGCCTTGGCGACGGCCACACCGATCCCCACAGTACTGAACCTGGACCAGATGGAGAAAGACACGATTCATCGAGCCCTGAACAAACACGGCTTCAACATCTCGCATGCGGCGAAGGAACTTGGGTTGACGCGGGCATCACTGTACCGGCGCATGGAAAAGCATGGTCTATAAGCGCTTCTCGCTGTTTCTCGCCATACGCCTCGTCATCATTGGCGTAGCGATAGCGGCAGCACTTTGGCTGTTGCTGCAGCCTGGCATGCACAGCTCCACCATTCTGGCTATCGGCATCGTCGTCACCGCCGCCGCCGAACTGTGGTGGTTCATAAGCAGGACAAATCGAGAGGTCGCGCGTTTCCTCGACGCTGCTCGTCACGCAGACTACTCACAACGCTTCGGTTTCGAGGATTTGGGTACAGGATTCGGTGAACTCGCATCAGCGTTCAACGACATTCTCAACCGCATGTACGACCAACGTTCCAGTCTTGAGATTGACGTCCGGCACCTCAACGCATTGATTGACCATATTCCGATCCCACTCCTGACCGTGCACGGCGATGATTCCATCACGTTACAAAACAATGCATCGCGACGACTGTTCGGCGCCGCACACGTTACGCAACTCGGTGACCTGCGGCAGTTCGGCGCCGGCTTTTACGAGGCCGTTGCCGAGGCAGTGCCCGGGCAACGTGAACTCGTGACATTTGTTGTCGAGGGGATTGAATACAAATTGACGCTCGCCACATCGGAAAACATTGCCGCGGGCAAGAGCAGCCGGCTCGTTTCATTGCAGGACATCCAAAGCGAATTGAACATCACTCAGGCTGAAGCGTGGCAGGACCTCGTACGCGTGCTCACCCACGAGATCATGAATTCGATAACGCCGGTAACTTCTCTCGCGGCGACTGCCAGTGATGTCGTTGATGACGTCGTAGAGAAAGCCGGACCCGATTCGGAATTCGGTGATGACCTCAATGATTTGCGTGACGCGGTCCATACTGTCGCACGACGCTCCGACAGTCTGATGCAATTCGTCAACAGTTACCGGCAAATCACAAGGCTGGCGCCGCCAGAAAAAAAACGCGTACACATTGGCGACTTGTTCGAGTCGGTGTCGCGGTTGGCCGAGGCCGAGTGGCCGGGCTGCGAGTCACTGTTGACCATAAAAGTCGAGCCTGACGAACTCGATGTTTATGCAGATCGGGATTTACTCGAGCCCGTCGTAATGAACCTGCTACGCAACGCCGTACAGGCTACACACGATATCGAGAGGCCACACATTGACCTTCGCGGCCGTCTCAATCGTCGAGGCAATATCGTCATAGAAGTGGCCGACAACGGCCCCGGCGTCCCCGACGAAGTTGCGAGCAAGATCTTCGTGCCGTTCTTTACGACCAAGGCGGAAGGTTCAGGCGTTGGACTCGCGCTCGCCCGCCAGGTCATGACAGCGCATGGCGGCTTTGTACGAGTCAGCAAGAATGACAGCGGTGGGGCGCTTTTTACGTTGACGTTCTAGACGGATCACGATTGTGAGAAAGCTCGTCATTGCGAAATACTCTGTCATTGCGAGCAAAGCGAAGCAATCTCGAATCTACTTTGCGGAGGGATATCCTCGAACCCACATTAAGAAACAGTTGAAACCAGAATACGATGTTTCCGCGGACCAGGTGCCCTTGGGGTCAACGTCGAATAACTGCTTTCACCAAGAGCGCCCGCTCGACAGCCGCCTTTTCAACCGCCCGAATCTGAATGTCTACTGTTCTCGAAAGCGGTCATTCGTTTTTATCTTGCAACGCCTTATCGCTCCAGGTTATCAGGTCAGACTGAAGTCCTCAGTCTGGCGACCGGTAGCTCGAGTAGTAATTAACGAGCAAAGTCAGATCGCCGTCCTCCAGTTTCAGGATATTGTCCGCCATGGTCTCGAGCAGCGACTCGCGGTCCCCTGCGAAATATGTCTCGATGGCGAAGCGCAGATATTCCGAACGCTGCCCGTGCAGCGGGATACCAACAGCGCTTGCCACGTCCTCATGGTCCGGCGGCAAGTGACAACGTGAGCAGTATCTTTGGTGCAGCACCGCACCCTCCGCCGCGAGGTCTTTGTCGAACTCCTCGCCGGGCCAGCCACGTTCCATAGCGGCGTAATATTCAGCGACTTCCGACAGCGCGAGCGCTGTCTCGCACATGCGAGGCTCTCTGACGCAGCGCCTAGCGCCATCCACGTAGGCAAAGATTGCCTCCTTGATATGCTCGGCCGGTATGCCGGCGATCACCGGGACCATTGTATCTTCCCGACCCATGCCATCGGTGCCATGGCATTCGTCGCACGTGTCCCAAGTTGGCGGGGAGGCGAGCACAGACGCCGGCAAAAACAGGATCACGATGTAGGCGAGTAAGCGTTGAGTTCTGGAACGGCACATGTCGGTACCCCCTTGTTAGCGGTTCCTCTGCCCGTCAGGTGACCCCGATGTGTTGATATTCAATTCTGCGGGTTGGGCGTTCCTAAAATTAATCTACACGCTGGACGATCCTCTATAAATAGAAACACGTACGCCAGACGGTGACCATCCTATCGTTCGACCATAGCGCCAACGTGGGAAAAGGTGTCCGCTATGAGGCATATGCGGCCCTTCAGAGCAATAATCGCCTAACGGCTGGTTTCGGCCAGAAGCGGCCGGTCGATAAACATCATGTTAACGGTCTGGTGCGGTAGGGCATTCTTCTTTCTCAACCGCCCACATGAAGTTTGCAATCTTCCACTCTCCATTGATTCGTACAAGATCAACCGAGTCCACGCCGCAATGTGAAAATTCGCCATCAATCCAGAATTCGTATTCACCCCAAACCACTGCAATCGGTCCACGAATCAGGACAGTAGAATCAACTGTCCAGCGCTCCATGTACTCGTGGCCATCATGCGTCAGATTGCAATTGGCTTCCTCATTACTCGACATCCGCATCTCGAGCTTTCCGGGTATGCCGTCAGAGTGTGGCCTGAAAGAAAGGGTCGTGCCTTCCTCCAGTTCGATCGCACGCCAGTCGTCGTGATTTCGCGGCAGAAGCCACTCTCGCAAGATTAATAGGCCACCGAAAACCGCTTTTGCACGTGCTCGGCTCGCTCAGCCTCATCGACGAGTGCGACGGCGAAGTCCGCCCGTGAGATACGGCTTTTGCCGCGCTCATCTTCCATCAGGGCGTCACCGCCAATGCGAAACACACCCGTACGCTCCTTGTTGGTGAAGTTCTTGGCGGGCGTGGCGTAACTCCAGTCGACATCATCAACCGTACGCAGGTATTCCAGTACCAGGATCTGGCCCTGAATTTCGAGTTCGAGACTTTTGGGCAGGAAAATCTTCGGAATCTTGTCGGCATAATGGACACCGGGCTCGACCTCGAGCGAACCCGATCCACCGACATGAATCAGGCGTGCAGCGCCACCGCCAATAATGCGCAGTTGCTGGACGATAGTTGTCACGGCAATGTACTGAAGAGTGTTCTTGGGGTCTTTCGAGTCGCCGATCATGCCGCGCACCGAAACGATGACGACATCTTTGTCCTGTACGAGCAGTTCAATGCTTTGCGGGTCCAGCAGGTCACCGGCTAGCGTCGAAAGATTTTCGTGGCGCTGCTCAATTCTTGATGGATCACGCGAGACCGCCGTGACGTGATGGCCACGCTGCAAGGCTTCGTCCACGACATGGGTACCGATCTTGCCAGTGGCACCGTAGACAAGAATGCGCAGTTGATCCGATTGCGCCGGCGGCGCGCCAAATGCCGTTATCGAGACCACCAGGATGGCAGCAGCTAACAGATGTCGCGCGCAAAAACCTGGTATCACGGCAGAACCCTGATTCCGTCGATTTCGATCATCAGCTCTCGACGACATATATCTGCGTTCAGAAAAACGACGTTTGCTTCGACAGTTCCGAGCAGCCTGGTCAGCTCGGCCGCGACGAAGTCCTTATCGTCTGGATCTCGCAAGTAGACACGCAAGATACATTCTTCGTCGAGGGCTAGTTGCGCCCCACCTGCACAGGACTCGGACAGAGCCTTGCAGAGATGATTGAGGTTTTCGAGCGTCTCGGCCGTTTGCAGGCGTACATCATAGGGGTGTACAGATTCATGTCCGATGATCGCAGCAGTGCCGGAATAAACGAGCAGGTTGTGGCTGCCCGCTGACACACACCCGCCGCGACTGAATTTGGGGCTGCGCGGACCATACTGGCGAGGATACTCATACGCGCTGATCTGTCGCGGATTCTCAGCGGACAACAGATCGTGCTTCGATGCCAGCGCAATGACCGTAAGATTGCCGCTACGAACGCAGCCTACGGCCGTACCGGTGGGAACTGCAGTATCAACGACGCCGAACTTCTCGAATGCGTCGGCACGACCAATTGAAAATCGACGGTACTTCTCTTTATCATCGTCACCAATATTAATTCCGGGAAAGTAATTCCAGATCTTGGCGAGATGGGGGTGAGACGATCCGCGTACGGCACCCAGAAGTTGCTCATATACGTCACAAACTGTGACCCTGAATTCTTCTGCCGATGTGTCGGGTACCTGGATGCTGAAGATGCCGTAGTCGTCACACTGCGAGATACGAACGTCGCCATCCACGGAACGGTCTACATCACCCTGGCACCACCAGCTCTCGACGAGATCCTCGCCACCAACTGGATCAATGCCGATGCTGAACACTCCTGGAAGCTCTCCAAATGTGGGATCGGCGCCAAAGTGAAACCCGGCCAGCAGCTGATAACCAGGATACGCGCCCTTAACGTCGCCCCCGATGGTAACCGCCAAACGGCGATAATCCCCCGGGCTTCCTGCTGCAATCTCGAGGACTTCTGTTGGGATTTGCGTCATGCTCTGGCGGGCCTGGCAATTGTTGATAATTCCATACAACAAACTATCATGCACTCTCGGCACGCTCAAAGGATTAAGTGAACAGGAAGCACAATGCAGCCACAGTCCGAATACGAACACGAAGTCGCGGAATTAATCGTCGAATCCCTGAACCTGGAGGACGTAAGTGCGGCTGATATCGGGCCCGAGGAGCCTTTGTTTGGCGACGGCCTGGGACTCGACTCTATCGACGCGCTCGAGCTGGCCCTGGCGGTAACTCAGAAGTATTCGGTACAACTCAAGGCGGAAGACGCCAATGTGCAGGAAGTATTCGGTTCGCTCCGCAGCCTAAGCGCATACATCGCGGCAAATACTTCTTAGATTCACCACGTTGCAGAATCTGCACAATTCTCAAGCTCTTACAAACCGGGACCCCGACGACATCATCGCCCACGGGCCGGACGGTGAGGTCAGTGTCTCGCAGTTTGTCGCGCGTGCGGCGGAGCTGGCCGCGAAACTGCCGAATCATCCCTATGTCATCAACCTTACGGCGGACCGTTACGAGTTTCTGCTGAGCTTTTGCGCCGCCGTCATTGCGGGCCAGTGCACGCTGATGCCATCGAACCGGCAAGCGCAAACCGTCCAACAGGTTGCCGACGACTACCCTGGCAGCTACGTGCTGGGCGATTCCACCCTGGAAGGAATTGAGAATTTCGACATCGCATTCGAGGACCTGCAGGCTACCGCCCAGGCCACCGCTCCGGGAATACCGGAGCAACAGCTGTGCGCCATTGTATTTACATCCGGCAGCACGGGTGCGGCAACACCCAACCGGAAATACTGGAACACGCTGCGATCAGGAGCCCTGAACAACGCCGACTCCCTTCTGAAGGGGCAGAATGCACGCCTCAACATGATCGCGACGGTCCCACCACAGCACATGTGGGGTTTTGAGACCTCCATCCTGTTGCCCTTGTTTTCGAAAATCGCCGTCAGCTGTATTACCCCGTTCTTCCCTCAAGACATCGTCAATGCGATTCGATCGCTGCCGGAGCCAAGAGCACTGGTGTCTTCGCCTGCCCATCTGGACGCACTCCTTAACGCCAATGTCGATCATGTGCACATTCACCGCATATTCAGTGCAACAGCGCCGATGTCGAGGCAGACCGCGCGCAGGCTGGAGAGGCGCTTTGCGGGGCGCGTTGTCGAGATATTCGGATGTAGTGAAGCCGGCACATTCGCTACTCGCAAAACGTCGTCAGAGGATTTGTGGCACATTTCGCCGGATTTCGACCTGGACATCACGCCAGACAATGTCGTTATTCGCGCACCACACCTGCCTGACGATGTCGTCCTGAACGACGTTGTCGAATTGGCTGGCAAGAGACAGTTTCGCTGGATGGGACGTGACCAGGACATGGTCAATATCTCGGGCAAACGTGGCTCGCTGGCGGATCTCAATCACCGCCTCACGACAATACCAGGCGTCGTCGACGGCGTAATCTTCATGCCCGGGGAGAACAGCAAACGACTGGCCGCGCTGGTTGTTGCGCCGGGCATGGAGCCGTCTGATATCCTTGGGCAGCTGAAACCGAGTATCGAACCAGCCTTTCTACCCCGCCCTCTGTACATAGTGCCGATGTTGCCGCGCCAGGAAACAGGCAAACTTGCGCGGAAGATGCTGGTCGAATTATTCGAGCAAACGCGAAGGATAAAAGCACAGCAGCATGAGGGCTCGACCAACAGCTAGACCTCGATCAGCCGGCCTGCTTGTGGGTGGTTCTGGCTCGTTGGCCGCGTTTCTTTTGACCGCGTGGTCTTCGCTGTTCGCCGCCGAGGAATCACCGCTCGATCTCAACGAAATCCTGGCCCGCACAACCGTGATCCCGCCCGCCCGTGTTGCGTTTCATGAAGAACGACACAACCCGATGCTCGAGGAACCTCTGCTGCTAACCGGATATCTCGAGTATCTCGACGCGGGTGTGCTACGTAAGGTCATCGAGACGCCGGCCAGGCAGTCGTTCCTGATTGAGGGCAACCAGGTAAGCATTGAAAGGGAGGGTGAAACGCGCAAGTTATCGCTCAACCGGAGCCGCGCGCTGAAGACGATACTTGGCGCCATCGAAGCAATACTTGCCGGCAAGCCGGAGAAACTGGAGTCTGTATTTGACCACGAGTTGTCTGGCAGCAATGACGCATGGTCGATTCGACTGACTCCTGTGTCGCAGCGCATGCGCAAGCAACTGGCCAATTTGCAGGTTGACGGAGATGGCGCGTCGGCAACAAGCATTCGTTTTGAGCTCAACGACGGCGAGTGGCACAGGATGGTCATCATTCGCGACGCATCGGAACAGTGACCCGCGCCGTCTCTGCCGCATGGCGAATCTCGTTGCTGTGGATGGCGGCCGTTATGCTTGCGGTTTTCATACTTTTCAGCAGGCTCGAACTCAGTTTTGACCTGAGTGCGTTTTTCCCACAGAAGACGGCCCTGATGCACGACGTGCTCATCGAGCAGCTGCGTAGCGGACCCGGATCCCGTCTTGTGGTGATCGGACTTGGTGGTGCCAACAAAGAGCAACGCATAGACGCGAGCGATCAGCTGCGCCAGGCATTGTCAGCCGACCCCGCATTCGTCGCTGTCCATAATGGCGAGTTTGGCGAAGACACGACTGAAGTGCCTGAACCGGTGCTCAGCTACTACCTGCTAATGCGTGACCTCGATTACAGCCGCGCATCATTGGACCAGGCTCTGCAGTCCCGACTCCAGGATCTTGCCCTCGGTGGCGGCTCTGCCCTGCTGAGTATCATTGCCCGCGACCCGTTTCTCGCCACCCTCGATGCGCTACAGCAACTTGTGCCCGTTAATTTGAGCGGTGACATGTGGTTTGCTGCCGACGGCAGTGCAGTATTGATGGCAGAAACTCGCGCTCCGTCCATCGACATAACGGCGCAGGGCGATGCCATTCGCGCAGTACGGCGAGAATTTGCTGCGTTGCCGGATTCGACAACGCTGCGCCTGGAAATCACAGGTGTGGGTGCGTTCAGTGTCGAACTGCAGGAGACCATCCAGGCAGAGGCGAAAAAACGCAGCATTATGGCCAGCGCTGCGTTACTGCTGGTGTTGTTAGTCGTATTTCGTAGCGCCCGGCTGTTATTGCTTGCCGCCGTACCGATCGGCATGGGGTTCCTGGCCGGTCTCACTCTTGTCAGCATACTGTTTGACACCGTGCATGGAATCACGCTCGCGTTCGGATTCACGCTGCTCGGCATCGCCGTAGATTTCCCATTGCACCTGTTTAGCCACGGCGAGCATGACTCGGGTCGAACAGCGATTCAGCGCATCTGGCCGACGATGCGGCTCGGTGCGATAAGCACGGCGATCGCCTACCTGGCACTCGCCTTTTCGGGGTCCCAGGGGCTGGCGCAGCTCGGGCTCTTTACGGCGGGCGGCGTGACTGTTGCCGTGCTGGCGACGCGCACCTGGCTACCCCTGCTGATGGCGGAGAAGCCGGTTTCAACGGCACAGGCTGACGTCGACTCACATGCGCCAAAACTAAGTGTCCTGGTGGCATTGGCCGCGATACTGCTCGGCGTGATTACATTGTGGCACCACTCCGGAGATACCTGGGACGACGACATCTCCAGCTTAAGTCCCGTACCGGCAGAGCGAATAGCGACGGACCGGATGCTGCGTTCTGCCGCCGTGTCACCCGACATGCGCTATCAACTCGTGATCCACAGCGACTCACTCGAAACACTGCTGCGCGATAGCAGCGCAGTCGACAAGCTGCTTGCCGATGCTGTTGAGGACGGGCTACTCGATAGCTGGCAATCTGTGAGTCAATTACTGCCGAGCCAGCAGGATCAGCAGCGCCGGCGGGATGCGATACCCGACGCTGATGTTTTGCACGCCCGCCTGCAGGACGTACTTCTGGGCACGCCTTTTCGGGCTGATGCTTTTGAGGAATTTGTTGCGAATGCCCGCCAAGCGAGGGCGTTGCCACCACTGCTGCCCGCAGACATTGCAGTCACGCCGCTGCACTCATGGCTGGACTCACACTTGTTACAGATTGGCGACCAATGGGTTGCGCTGGTCTCGGTTGCCGGTCCGGATCCAGTGGGTCTTCGGGCCCGTGTGCAGGAATGGGAATTCCGTGTCGCGCTGGTTGATTTGCAGGAATCGTCGATTGGGCTGATGCGTGACTATCGCAACAGTGCGCGTAACACGATACTTGCAGCGGCACTCCTGATTACCGGACTGCTGTGGTATGTCCGCGGGAAGTTCGGGCAAACGCTGTGGATCGCCCTCACTGTCTCTGCGGCGCTCGCCACAACGGTGGCCGTCGCCGTAACATTGCATGGCAGCCTGACGGTCATACATCTCGTCGCGCTGCTACTGGTGCTGGGCCTCGGCCTCGACTATGCACTATTCCTGAGCCGTGACGAAACCGCATCGCAACGGCGAGCGACCAATAAAGGCGTGCTTGCCTGCGCCGTATCGACAACACTCGCATTCGGTATCCTGGCTGTGTCGTCGATACCGCTCCTGCGGTTTCTCGGGTTGACCGTTGCGACCGGCGCGGCCGCTAGTTTTCTGATCGCCTGGCTTGGCAGCCGGCTGAGATAGACAGCGACAGCGCCTTGCTCGCAGACAACGGCAGTTTCACCTCCCTGTCCTGCTGTTTGTCGATCGCCTCGAGCAAGGGTAGAGACCTGGCAGCGTAGTTACCCGACAGGTCGATTCCCGGGATTTCTGGTAATGGCGGCACGTCGATTGCCGCAGACTCGACCACCAGCCGCATAGAAGCGACGGGCGACGGGTGTGCGCCAGCCGGTGAAAGTAACAACGCCATGGCGAATGGATGTGCGGTCGCATAGATTGAGTCCAGTGGCGGCGGAGCCGCGATCTCCTGAGTTACCACGAGAACCGGCAACTGCTCCTCAACCGCCTGAATCGCACCGTCCAGAATGGCGATCGATACCGAATCGGCGAATCCCGAAACTGCGTTCGCGGCTTGGTGAGACTGGGTGGCGATGGACCAGTAGCCCGTCGCCGCATTGTGCACCGAATTGTGAAATCGTGTTGGCGAGATCGTGCGTGGTGCCTCCGCCAGCGTGCGACACATGTAGTCAGTGATTTGCATATCGCCGATTGCAGATGCGAATACAGTGGCGATTTCCTTCGCATCCAGGGCCGCCATGCGGCAAGCCTGATCCATAACTTCGACCGCTATCTTTACTGACACTGGCGCGCGGCGGCGCTCTTTTGCCGGTATTACCTGCGGCGCCAGGGTCGCAGCTGTGTCCATGACGTCGCCGCTCATAACCGAGCGAAACTCGTCCCAGTTCGAGAAAACCTCGGACCACACGCCGATACCCAGAACGTCTACGTCAGTCATGGATCGGCCCAAAGACCAGCGTCGCGTTGTTGCCGCCGAAGCCAAATGAATTAGTCATGGCGTACCGAACAGGTCGCTCGGCGTTATCTGTAATGACGGGAAATGCCAGCTCCGGGTCCGGCTGCTCGCAATTCAAAGTACCTGGGCAAACACCACTAGCAATTGCCTGCAGCGCAATGACCGCCTCCAGAATACCGGCAGCCCCCAGCGCATGCCCCGTCCAGGCCTTTGTGGAACTGACCAGTGTCTGCTTGGAGAAACGGCGCGACAACGCGTACGACTCGATACGATCATTGGCCTTGCTGGCTGTGCCATGCAAATTGATGTAGTCGACCTTCTCGGCTGAAATGCCTGCACGTTCAATGGCGCGGTCCATGGCGATTACGGCACCTTCGCCTTGCGGATGCGGATGTGACATGTGATAAGCATCCGCACTCTCGCCATAGCCCAGCAACGCGATTTCGGCCTGTGGCAACAGCTCTTCGCGCGCCAGCAAGGCATAGCCACAAGCCTCACCAATATTGATGCCATCGCGGCGACTGTCGAACGGTCGACAGACATTCTGTGATACCAACTCGAGCGAATGAAAACCGTACAGGATGCTCATGCATAAGCTGTCTATCCCACCGACGAGCACCGCATCGATCAGTCCGTGATTGATCCAGCGCGCCGCAGTCGCAAAAACCTTGGCGCTTGATGAACAGGCTGTACTTATCGTCATCGCTGGTCCCGTCAGGCCAGTCGCCTCCGCGACGAATATCCCCGGCGAATGCAGCCCGTGGACCTCGGGTTGCCGAAACTCATCTCGAAACTCACCACTCGGGAGTAACTGCGTATAGGCCTCCTCGGTCCTGCCGATGCTCGACGTACTGGTGCCCATGACCACGCCAATTCGATCAGCACCCAGCTGGTCCGACAGCCGGGCGATGTCCCCCAGCATGCCGTCCTGCTGCAGTCCGAGCCAGGCGAGCTGGTTATTGCGACTCAGCAGGTGCGTGAGATGAGGGGGCAGCTGCTGGTCCTCGACACCGTCAATGCGTCCTATCCAGGTGTCCAGGTCACAGCCGCGCAGGTCATTCTTCCGCAAACCGGAGCGACGACTCGTGATTGATTCTTGTAACGCCGCAAGACCAACACCGGCGGCCGACGTCGCCGTATATGTACCGACCGCTAATCGCATAGTATTGAACTCACTCGCAGGGCCGCGAGAATCATCTGGAAATCGCTGTTTCTGGTGCAAATAGGATGATAAGTGTAACTTGGGCGTTATGGAACGGCCTGGTTTTCTCGGCGCCGCATCACCAGCAAAATAGCATTGCGACTGCGCACACGACCATGAATCCTCTCAATTACGCCTGGCGTTTTGTCGGAACCTCGCTGCTGTGGTTCTTTTTCGGCGCCATCGGTGTGCTGCTCAGTGTTTTCGTGTTTCCGCTCCTGTTCCTGTTCGTCAGGTCGCCCGACCGCAGGCAGGTCATTGCCAGAAAGATAATCGCTGCAACCTTCAGCGCCTTTATGAACGGGGGGCAGCGCGTGGGTGTGTTCAGTTACCGGGTGACTGGCTTGCAGCACCTGGCAGCGCACGGGGGCCAGTTGATTCTGGCCAACCATCCCACCCTGATTGATGTCGTGCTCTTGTTATCGGTACTGAAACAGGTCGACTGCGTGGTAAAGGACGCCGTAGTCAGGAACCCGTTTATGCGCGCCTCAGTAACCACGGCCAACTACATTTCGAACCGGGAGCCCGGTGAATTGCTTGATGTCTGTGTCAAGCGGCTGCAATCACGCACGAACCTGCTGCTGTTTCCGGAGGGCACTCGAACTCGCGAAGACCACGCCCTGGAGTTCAAACTCGGGGCCGCGGAGGTCGCTATTCGTGCCGGCGCACCTATTTTGCCTGTCATCATCGAATGCAAGCCGAGCTTTCTGGGAAAGCACGACCCCTGGTACCGGATACCGCCAGCCCGGCCCCATTTCGAGGTCACAATCCTGCCTCCCGCCCCGGTCGCACATTACGTTCCTGAAGGCCTCAACAGGCGGGAAAAGAGGCACCGACTAAATGATGCACTTGTGTCGCTTTTCGAAGCGGAACTGTCATAGAATCCCGGCATGGATAGTAAAGAATTGTATTCGAGGATAAGAGTCATCCTCATTGACCAGTTCGAAGTCGAGGAGTCCGTCATCTCCATGGATGCGAATCTCTACGAAGAACTCGAGATCGACAGCATTGACGCCGTGGATCTGCTGGTACAGCTCAAGGAGCTCACCGGCAGGAAAATCCCGCCTGAAGATTTTAAGGATGTTCGTACCATAAGAGATGTAATGGGTGCACTGACAAGCCTGTGAGTCGATCTGTGGTTTTCCGGCTGTCACTGGCCACCCTGATCGCTCTTTACCCATTCATCGTCTTCCTCGGTATCGACGTATTACCACCCGGTATTATCGGCCTGATTCTGGCATTGCTGCTGTTGGTGCGCTTCGGGCTTGTTCGGCCAGGCGAGCGTGTGGCTACCCTGCCCGTGGGGGTTATCCTCGTTGCCTATGCAGTCGGCACGGCATTGACGGGAAGCACCCTGCTACTGCTGTTCTACCCTGTTGTTGTAAACGCGATATTTCTCGTCCTTTTCGCTGCCTCATTGCTCGATGATGAGCCTTTGTTATTGCGAATCATTCGCGCCCGCGGAACAGTGGTCAGCCCGATTGGCGTTATTTACCTGCGGCGGTTGACTGCCATTTGGGCCGGTTTTTTCCTCATCAACGGCGCGATCGCCGCCTGGACGACAACAGCAGATTTGCGAGTCTGGACACTCTACAATGGACTGATTTCGTACCTGGTTGTCGCTGCCCTGATTCTGGGCGAGCTGCTTTTCAGGCGTCACTACAAGAAACGCCACGATATTAGTGACGAATAATCGACCCAAACCAGGACCTGGTTAGACGAATCTGAATCATGCAGGAATTCGACCTCGATCATCAGCGCATCAGTCTGCCCGATGCAGACAATGGCTTTCCGCGAGTGCTAACGCTAAGCGGCCACGCGTCGGAGGTGCGCCTGAGCCTGGAAATAACGACAGACTTGAATTGGTTTCACGGCCATTTCCCCGATCAGCCTGTCCTGCCTGGCGTAATCCAGTTGCACTGGGCCGTGCTTGTCGCGCAAGCCTGCTTCGAACTCTCGGGCATCCCTGCAGAGATTAAGCGCCTCAAGTTCAAGAAGATTATTACGCCGCCGGGGACTCTCGATCTCGCGGTGACTTTACATGCCGAAAATGAGGTGCGGTTCGGATTTGACGATGCCGGCGCGCAGTATTCCGAAGGCCGCCTGGTATTCAGCGGGGAAACGGCTTGCTGACCTGCGTTGTCGTTCCTCATTTCGACCATGTCGCGCAATTCGAGAGATTGCTGCCGCTAATCGCCGGCCACGGGATACCACTCATCGTCGTGGATGACGCCAGCCCTGAAGGATCGTTCAGGAAATTGCAGCATCTACTCGATCAGTCCCCACTCGAGAAAACGTTGATCAGACATGAGATAAACGTCGGCAAGGGCGGTGCGGTAATTACGGCTCTTCACGCTGCGCAGGAGGCAGGTTACACACATGCGCTCCAGGTCGACGCGGACGGACAGCATGATATCGGCGCGATCGACGCTTTTCTCGAGGCTGCCAGGGAGCACCCCGAGCGCATAATCAGTGGTGCACCCGTATTCGCCGAGGATGTCTCCAAACTGCGCTTTTTCGCACGTTACATCACACTGAGTTTCTGCTGGTTCGAGTCGCTTAGTACAGAGATTCGTGACGCAATGTGTGGTTTCCGCCTGTACCCGGTTGACGCCACTATCCGCATTCTCGACAAGAGCAGTCCCGGACTGCGGATGACCTTCGATCCCGAAATTCTCGTTCGCGCCATATGGAACGACGTGCAGCTGCACTTCGTGCCGGTCGATGTCCGCTACCCGGACGGTGGCAAATCGCACTTTCGCTACTTCCGCGACAACGTCGAAATCTCCTGGATGCACACGCGACTGATAACCGGCATGTTGCTGCGTCTGCCGGTGCTGCTGCGTCGGAAATTGTCCAGGCACGGCGGGGCTGTCAGCAAGTGAGCCGGCATTGGGCCACAATTGGCGAGGCTGGTGCGCTGACAGGTTTGCGCTTCATGGTGTGGGTCAATAATCACTTTGGCCGCATCGCATTCAATATCGTGCTGATACCGGCCATGGCCTATTTCCTGGTACGCAGGGGTGAGGCCAGGAGAGCTTCAGCAAACTACTTGCGCCGGGTCAGACAGCAGCATCCGCAACAGCTGCCGCGCGGACCGATATTGTGGTTGTCGTTTCGTCATTTCCTGTGTTTTGGCCACGCGTTGCTGGACCGCTATCTCGCGTGGATCCAGCCGCCGTCGGACATCAAGATGCGAGCCGGGCTGCGAGAGATGCAGAATGAAATTATCGCATCGCGCCAGGGACTGTTGATCATCGGATCCCACTTCGGCAACCTCGAGTATTCGCGCAGTATTGGCAATCATCACAGTGATCTCATCGTCAACATACTGCTTCACGACCGGCACGCCGAGAAATTCGCGACGCTCATGCGCACAAATGCCGCGCAATCGCGTGTCAATCTCATCCAGGTAACGGATCTGGACCTTGACCTCACGCTGCGCTTGCAGGAAAAAGTGGCCAACGGCGAGTGGTTGCTGATCGCCGGTGATCGTGTGCCGATAGAGAACAATGACAAAGTCAGCGCTGCGACATTCTTTGGCGACAAAGCGGAATTTCCGATCGGGCCATTCGTTCTCGCCAATCTTTTGCGGTGTCCTGTCTACCTGTTGCATTGCTTCCAGACCGAGGGCGAATACATTCTCGAGATGGAACTGTTCGCCGATGCGATTAGGCCCACGCGACAGGACCAGCGCCGCAACTACGATCGCGAAGTACAGAAATTCGCGACGGACCTGGAGGACCAGGTTCGGCGTGAACCGCTGCAATGGTTCAATTTTTATGATTTCTGGGGGGACGAAGATACCTCGGAGCGGCAAACTGATAGGCTACGTCCCGATGATCAGGACTGATTTCTCCAACTGCCTCACGGCGAGTATCGACATCCGCGTGCCTTTCTTCGACCTGGACCCGGCGGGCGTCGCCTGGCACGGCCGCTATTTCCAGTACTTCGAGCTGGCGCGCTGTGCGCTACTCGAGGACGTTAATTACAGTTACGAGGGGATGGAGAAGACCGGTTTCCTGTGGCCGGTTGCCGATACCTCGGTGCGCTATGTGCGCCCCCTGACATTGAACCAGGTCGCAAACGTCACGGCTTGTCTGCGCGAGTGGGAGATGCGGCTGGTCATCGACTACAAGATCGAAAGCGAGGCTGGCGAGACGTTCACCAAAGCCAGGACGATTCAGGTTCCCGTTGATGCCGAGACAATGGAGTTAACACTTGGGTCGCCCCAGGTACTTATTGACAATGTCACCGCAAAACTGCGCAAGCTCGGGTTTATGACGGACTGAATGAGCACCGACATCACTTCCAATGACTTGCGGCCAATGATCGGCATGCCCGCCGAAACCTTTGTACTGCATCGTGACCCAATGCTGTTTGTCGATCGGCTCGTCGATATCAGTGACGAGTCCGCTACATGCGAGTGGCGCATCGACAATGATTTCGAGCTACTGGTACCAGGCCTCGGCGTCCCCTCCTATACCGGCGTCGAGTTCATGGCACAATGCGTCGCCGTACACGCCGGTGCCCGGGCCCGGGCATCAGGGCTGGCTCCGCCGCATGGTTACCTGCTTGGCACACGACACTACAAGTGCGCGGTAGACTGGTTCAAAACGGGCCTGAGCTACCGCTCGACGTGCCAGGAGCTGGTGCGCGATGACCAGGGAATGGGCTCGTTCGCGTGCCGTATATTGTTGGATGATCAGACCATCGCTGAAGCAAACCTGGCAGTGCTGGAAAGGCCACAAGAGACAAAGCTCGATGAATGACACGAAAGATTCGATTCTCGTGACCGGGGCCAGTTCCGGCATCGGCCGGGCAATTGCAACCCGGCTTGCCGCCGATGGCTACGAAATTGTCGTCCATTACGGCAGGAACCAGCAGGGCGGCGAGGAGACCCGCGATGCAATCGGCGTAGCAGGCGGGCACTGCCGGATGATCTCGTTCGATGTTACCGACGCGGCGCAAACAAGCAGCACACTCGAGGCTGACATCGCCGAGCATGGCGCTTACTACGGTGTCGTATGCAATGCCGGTATTACGAAAGACGGCGCGTTTCCGATGTTGGGCAAAGAAGACTGGCACCGCGTCATCGACGTCAATCTGAATGGTCTCTATAACGTCTTACAACCCGTCGTTATGCCAATGCTGCGCAGGCGAAAGCCCGGCCGAATCGTCACCATCTCATCGGTATCGGGCATTATGGGCAATCGCGGCCAGGTCAACTACAGCGCCTCCAAAGCCGGCATTATTGGCGCTACAAAAGCGCTTGCAGTTGAACTCGCAAAGCGGCAAATCACCGTAAACTGCGTTGCCCCGGGGCTGATCGAGTCAGAGATGACAGATGCGCTCCCGCTCGAGAAAATACTCGAGGCTATTCCGGCCCGACGTGTCGGACAGCCCCACGAAGTCGCGGCGCTCGTCGCGTTCCTGTGTTCCGCGGATGCCGGGTACATCACTCGCCAGGTTATCTCGGCCAATGGAGGTTTGTGTTGAGCCATCGTGTAGTCATAACAGGTGTCGGTGCCTACTCGCCGATTGGCAATAGCTGGGAAGAGATCGGCGACAATCTCCGCAACCTGCGTAGCGGTGTCCGGCATATCGAGGAATGGGAAGAGTACGACGGCCTGAACACCAAGCTTGGGGGCCCGGTCAAGAATTTCGAGTTGCCGGCCAGCTTCAGTCGCAAACGCTGTCGCAGTATGGGCAGGGTCGCCATGCTCGCCACGGCCGCGAGTGAACAGGCATTGCGCGATGCCGGCCTCCTTGATGACCCGATATTGAAATCGGGCCGTGTTGGGGTGGCCTACGGCTCTTCAACGGGCAGCACCGACGCACTCAAGGATTTCGCCAACATGCTGCTCACCAAGTCGCTCGACGGCATAACGGCGACAACCTATATCCGCATGATGGGACACACGACGCCTGTAAACATTGGCGTCTTTTTCGGGCTGCGCGGCCGAATCATAACAACGTCCAGTGCTTGCACATCGGGTAGCCAGGGCATTGGCTATGCATTTGAAGCGATACGTGCAGGCTCGCAAGACATCATGCTCGCCGGCGGCGCCGAAGAATTGTGCCCGACCGAGGCTGCCGTGTTCGATACGCTTTATGCTACGAGTACCCGCAACGATGCGCCGGAAACTTCGCCAAGACCATTCGATCGCGACCGGGACGGCCTGGTTATCGGCGAAGGTGCCTGCACGCTTATACTCGAGCGCCGCGATCACGCCCTTGCGCGAGGCGCCAGGATCTATGCTGAGATTGTCGGCTACGACACCAATTCTGATGGTGCACATGTCACGCAGCCATCACCAGAGACCATGCAAGTCGTTCAGGAAAAGGCGCTGGCTGATGCGGGACTGGGTCCTGCCACTATCGGCTATGTCAGCGCACATGGAACGGCGACGGACCGCGGTGATATTGCCGAATCACTTGCCACCAGCAATGTTCTCGGTGAAAAAATGCCGATCAGCTCTATCAAGAGTTACATGGGCCACACGCTGGGCGCCTGTGGCGCCCTCGAATCGTGGCTTGCCGTCGAAATGATGAATAGTGGCTGGTTTGCCCCAACCATCAACCTCGACAACGTGGATCCTGAATGTGCAGAACTCGACTACATCTGCGGCAATGGCCGCGAACTTGATGTCGAGTACGTAATGAACAACAACTTTGCGTTTGGCGGCATAAATACATCGCTGATCTTCCGCCGCCACGCCTGAACACCTCTCATGCACTAATGGACAATAGTTCAATCTGCGTCGCTCTTATGACCGTGCAGGAACTGCCGGATACGGCAATGTTGTCGAGCTTCGAAATTGAGCGCGCCGGCAAGCTCAAAGTACAGCGGCGCCGGCAACAATTTGTGTGCGGACGCGCCCTGCTCAGGACACTGTTGCAACACCATAGCGGCGAGCCTGCAGCAACACACCACCTTACGACCAGCGACACCGGCAAGCCGGTTTGTGTTGGCGGACCCGCCGTCAGCATCGCGCACAGTGGTGACCTGATCCTGTGTGCGGTCACCGACCAGGGCGATATTGGTGTCGACATTGAGCAAATCTGCCAGAGGAAAAACCTGCAGGCGATTTCCAGTCGCTATTTCGATCCGGACGAGGTGACGTGGTTGACGACGCAGCCGGAGGACCGTTTTTATATGCTGTGGGTTCTCAAGGAAGCGTGGCTCAAAGCCAGGGGCACCGGCATCGCCGGCGGACTGGATCAACTCTGTTGCCTGGTAACGCCCCCTGACATCGATGCACGCATCAATGACGATCATTTACCGGCGTTGAGCCTGTATGCGCTCGGCGACATGCTGATCGGAATCGCAAGCTCGTCGACTTCGCACGACGATCTCGAATTCTATCGCTGGGATCCGTTGTCCGGCCAACTGCAACCGCACAGCGAACCCAGTCTTGTCGCGACTACCAGGAAAACCTAGTCTGCGAGCGTGACAACGTCGCCCATCATTGTCACTCCGGCGACCATGTTGCCCGCCCCGCATTCAAACTCGGTCTCACTCGAGAAATGATTCTTGTTATATAAAGTGTGTTAATTTCCCGTTACGCCGGAATCGTCACCGGCCTGGTCTTCGGGGGAGATCGTAGTCTTGAGAATCGCTTTCGTATCAGGAAATCGGGAAACGCTGCCAAATGCAGTCGTGCCGATAGGCCTGCTATATATCATGTCAAGCACGCCCGATCGTCATGAGAAGGTCTTGATCGATGTCTGTTTCGACGACGATCCGCACGCCTCCCTGCGCCACAAGCTGCAGGAGCTGCAACCGGACCTGGTCGCGATCAGCATGCGCAATATTCAGAATAACGACTATTCGGGCCTGTCCGACAACCTCGCCTACTACGCCGAGCTGATACAGACGTCCAAAGCCGCCAGTCCCGCACCTGTTGTTCTCGGCGGTTCCGGGTTCAGCGTCATGCCGCGGGAGCTAATGGAGCATTTGAAGCCTGATTTTGGTGTGTCTGGCGAGGGTGAAAACGCATTTCCACAGCTGGTCAGCGCACTCGAGAATGGTGGCAAGGATCTCGCTGCAATCGGCGCACTCTATTACTGGCAGGGCGATGAACTGGTCGTCAATGCTCGCCCTCCCGAGTTTCTCAATATGACCGAGCTGGCGTTTCCTGACCGGTCACTGGTCAACGACTACTACTATGAGGAATGGGGCATTGATTCGGTGCAAACGAAACGTGGCTGCCCGCTTCGCTGCGACTATTGCACCTACCCAATTATCGAGGGACGCAAGGGGCGGGTCCGCACCCCAGAGTCGGTCGTTGACGAAATGTACGAAGCGCTTGAGGCCCGGCCGGAAATCAGTCATTTTTTCATCGTGGATTCGGTCTTCAACCTGCCCAAGACACATGCCAAGAATGTCTGCCGGGAATTAATACGACGCGACTGGCGAACAAACTGGACTTGCTACGCCAACCCCCTCGGCTTCGACGAAGAGTTCGCGCAACTTGCCTACGAGGCCCGATGCACCGGTATGGAAATTGGCTCCGATTCGGGTTGCGACCATGTGCTGCAGAAGCTGCGCAAAGGATTCACTGTAGAACACATACGGCGTCTGCATGACATCTGTACAAATGCGGCAGTACCGGATTGCCATACATTTATCCTCGGCACCGAAGGTGAAACAATGGATGATGTTCGGCAGACTATCGACTTCATTGTCGACCTCGATCCGCACAGTGCAATCATCATGGTCTGGGTCGACGACTACGAGACACTGGATCCGGCATTGCGAAAACACCGAATGAAATTCCGCGATGAAATCAATGCACTGCTGGTCGACCATCAGCACGACTTCCCGCACTGGAGCATGCCCGGACTCGGCATCAATTTCGACGAAAACCTGTTCCGGGCATTGCGTCGCACTGGGCGCCAGGGGCCTATCTGGCAACACCTTCGCGCGCCCCTTGAAAGAAGCGCCCAGCCCGGATAAATACCGTTACCGAGTCCCAAATGGCCAAGAAATTTGATAAGCCGGCTGAGCTAACGGCCGTTCAGGCCAAGATGGAAGCACAGAAAATCGCATTTTCCGCGATGACCTTCGAGGCTGCCGTCTGCATGCTACGCCTGGGTATTCTCAGAGCCGTTGCCGATGCCGGAAGGCACGGTATAAGCTCCGGCCAGCTCGCCCAAGACCTGGACATTAGCGAATACGGAGTACGTGTTTTGCTCGACATGGGCTTGTCGATGAACCTTGTCTGGAAGAACGATGATCGCTACTCGCTCGACAAGATCGGCCACTTTCTTCTCGAAGACGACATGACGCAGATCAATATGAATTTCGCCCAGGATGTGTGTTACGACGCAATGAGCCACTTGATGGCCTCGATCAAGAGCGGCGCCCCTGAGGGCCTGAAGGTTTTCGGGGACTGGCCAACCATCTACCACGGTCTGCCACACCTTCCAGAGCCCGCGAAATCGAGCTGGTTTGCCTTCAACGACTACTACTCGAAGAGCGCCTTCTCGCAAGCATTGCCGATCGTGTTCGCGGACCGGCCATCCCGCATGCTTGACGTCGGCGGACACCTGGGAGCATGGGCGTTGCAGTGCATTGCCTATGACCCGGATGTGCACATTACGATTGCAGATCTGCCGGAACAGGTCGTTGCGGCGCGAGAAGTCATAGCTCGGCATGACGCCGGAGACCGGATAGACACTTACGAATGCGACCTGCTGAATCCGCAGATGCACTTCCCGGATCGCGTGGATGCGATCTGGATGAGCCAGCTGCTTGACTGTTTTTCGGAAGACCAGATTGCGGAGATTCTACGGCGCGCCGCAAGCAGCATGCGCGCTGGCGACACCTTGTTTATTCTTGAGCTGTTCTGGAACTGTCAGGAATACGATGTGGCGGCGTACAGTATCAATGCCACTTCACTTTATTTCACTTGCCTCGCGAATGGCGTGAGCCGGATGTACCACTCGCAGGACATAATCGGGCTTGCCGAAGGCGCTGGATTGCGACTGATAGCTCAGCATGACAGCCTCGGGATAGGCAATACGCTCCTGCACCTGGAAAAGGCGTAGCAGACCGCCTGGCTCGCTAGCTTTCTTCGTCCTCGTTGTCGTCTGCTTCGTAGTCTTCGTCTGCGAGATCACCGAGTTCAGCATTCATCGTGGGCTCGGCGAGCCAATCCGCAATGTCCTCTCCCATCTTCTTGCTGATTCGCTTCATTATCGAGCAGGTTCCCGGCATCATGCCCATCGCTGAATGACGACGAATGGTCATTGACGCGATTACTTCACCATTTTCCTTCAGTTCACCAGCCGCAATGACGCTTTTCGAGCCACTATATATGCCGCCACCGGGCGCGAAGACGTTTGTAATCTCGAGGTGCAGGACCTTGCCCTCGGCATCTTCCAGTGGTTCCTTGGACAGCTCGACATCGACCTTGCGCTTGCCCTCCTTCTTTATGTATTCGGGCAATCGCGTTTGCATCTCGCACTCATCGATAACATCTTGCGAGGCGCCACTGTCTGCGACAAAGGAGATCGACTTGGCGACGGTAATGGTGTCCGCCATCACCGACGACGCGCAAAGCAAGACGAAAATCATGAAACCCTGAATTAATTGACGCATGAGATAGCTCCGTAGTTGTGCCCAGGCGCCAACTATACATGCTTTGGCGAACGGCTATTTCTTGCGAGCTGGCTAACCAAGTGCGAGCCTGACGCATCCAATCTCTAATGGTGGCGAATTTGCAAACCCGTGCCCTGCCCTCCCAGGCGGATTTTCATGCGGCGATCTCAGATCGGTCGGACCGCTGGTTTGCCGCGTGCCTGAAGATAACGCGTAACCGGGACCTGGCAGAGGACGCTGTCCAGGATGCACTGCTGAACGCCTGGAACAAACGCCACCAGTTCGACAACACGGCGCGCCTCGACACCTGGATACACCGCATCGCCATCAATGCAGCCTTGCAACTGTTGCGCAAGAACCGTCCGGCCGCATTCGAGCCCCTGGAGATGGAGATTGAGGACGAGGGAGAGACGCCCGAATCGGTACGCGCCGAGCAGGAACTGGGCAAGACCCTGTCCGCCGCAATGACACATTTGAGTGAGTTCGAGCGCGTCTGTTTCGTACTCAAACATCTCGAACAATGGCGCCTCAAGGAGATTGCCGAAGAATTCGGCTCCGATATCGGCGCCGTCAAGCAGGCTATTTTTCGTGCCGTGCGCAAACTGCGGGTACGAATGAGCGGCCTGCAAGGTGAACTGAAATGAAAGACGACACACTTGTTCTTTACTATTACAACGATGGACTGAGCGACCGCGAACGCAAGGCTGTCGAGTCGGCAATCCACTCGGATCCTGATGTCGCAGCACAGTACGATCAACTCTGCCGGCAACTCAATGAACTCGCGGAGCCGGAAACCGTGTCGGTGCCATCACACACTGTCGAGCGCTGGCACGATACGATTGACCACGCGGCGCGGCAGAGCCATGTGCGGGAAACACGATCGTCGCAGCGGTTGTTCAACCCGTTTTCGTTTGCCTGGGGCGCCGCCATTGCTGCGGCTCTGGTGATTGGGATCAGCCTGACGATGACCCGCGTAGACCCCGGTATCGAAGCCCCCACAAGCACGTCAGCAGCATTCACGCGCGGCGTACAGGTGCATTTCCGCGACACGTACGGCCAGCTTGCCACCTTGCCCATCGAGTCCGCGGCAGACCGCAATGCACTTATTACGCAGATCATCGACCAGAACCGCTTTCTTGAGCGGGTAGCCGAACAGAACAATTCACAGGATCTCGCCCGGGTTCTGCGTGCGTTCGAACCAATTCTCACCAGGCTCGCCGCCGAGGACACTGCGCCGGAGGACGCCGAGGCGCTGCGGGCAAAGCTCGCGTTCGAGCTCAACGTGATGCTAACCAAAATGTCGCGCGACACATCGAATGACACAGATTTAGCTAATACAGGAATACAGACATGACCATCCGCTCCAGATTGATTATCGCCACTATCGCGACGCTGGCCGCGAGCACGAGTCTCGCCCAATCCGCCGTTTCAGATGTCGAAGACCCGAACGAAATTCTGAAGATCGCCGCGCTCGAGGCGCTGATCTCAGCCCCGCCCGAGCGGGCCCTGCCGCTCGTCATCAAGGTGCTCGACGCGAACAACACTGATGAGGTGAAAGAGCGCGCTCTATTTGTACTGAGCCAGATCGACCTGCCTGAAGCGCAGGCACGCCTGCTCGAACTCGCACGCAGCAGTGACCCTGAGCTGAGCGCCGAAGCCGTACGCATGATCGGTATTGGTGGTAATGAGGAAGCCCTTGCCGGGCTTGCCGAGCTTTACAGTACTGGTGACCAGGACCTGCGTGAGGCGGTACTCGAGGCCTACATGATCGCGGGTGACGTAGAGGCGGTATACGCAATCGCAAGCAATGCTGCTGATGCTGAAGAGTTCGAGGGCGCTGTTGAGATGCTTGGCATAATGGGCGCCATCGACAAGCTGCGCGTACTCAGTGAGAGCAGTGGCTATACCGAAGAACTGATCCAGGCACTTGGACTTGCCGGCGGAGATGATGTCAATGCAACATTGATGGATATCTATCGCAGCGCCGAAACTGATGACATTCGTGAAGCCGCGCTCGAAGGCATGCTGATCTCAGGCTACGACGAGGGTGTGTTCGAGCTGTACAAAGAGAGCAATGACATTAATGAAAAGCGTGACCTGCTCGAGATGTTGTCGATAATGGATAGCGACAAGATGATGGAAGTCATCGACGCGGCTCTGCAGGGTGGCCGCTAATGAAGACCACACTTCGGCTTATGTTGATCTTGCTGTTCGTCGCCGCAGTCATTACCAGTGAATCGCATGGCGCCAATTTCAGCGTGCCGCAGGAAGATGGCTGGTACACCTGGCAGGTTGAAGCGGCCGATGGCAGCCAGCTGCAAGTGTACGCACTCATGGATGCCGGTCAGCCGGTTAAGTTCCGCGCTCGCGGTGATTCGATCTGCTTCAGCGGTACCAGCGTGAAAGACGCGCAGGACCTGGGCTTCGTGACCGCCGACCAGAGCATCATCTGGCTGCAGGGATTCATTTATCCGGTTGGCGATCTCAGCTCAGAGGCGATTCTTCTGATTTCGCTACACGCGGGTGAGTTGCCGATCGATATTCTCGACCGGCTTCTATCTGCGGCTTTCTAGTCCTCTGACTGACGGCTTCGGTACACGCCAAAGTAGACAAATGGATCATCAGACGTTTCGCCCGGTGTAACCTCGTCGGGTACTTTGTGCTGGACCTCAGGAATGCTGCGCAGGTAAGTGACAATTGCCGCAACGTCCTCGCGCGCCATCCTCGTGTATCCCTGCCAGGGCATGACAGCGATCTTGCGGCCTGAATGTCGTCCGACGCCGACCCGGATCGCATTTTCGATTTGGCTGTCCGTCCACAAGCCCATGCCGGTTTCTTCATCCGGAGTCAGGTTCGGCGGGAAGACGATGCCCGGCCGCGCATTGCCGAGAGGGCTGCTGAACGCGATGCCGATACTGGAGCCGGCGAGCGCCCTTTCGAAATCCGGCACGCCCTCGAGTGCCCCATCGGTATGACAGGCGCCGCAGCCTAGCAATTCGACGAGGTACTCGCCGCGCTTAACCTGGTACAAGTGCTCCGGGGCGAACTTCCCAGGCACGGCTTCGGGTGCATCGAGAACAGCTACGGCATCAATCTCTTCGTAGTCCTGCAACGGATCATACGGCGGCTCGGTGACCGTTTCGGTCGCGCACGACGCAAGAGCCAGGGGCAGCAGCAGTGCTAAGCCATTAATTCTCATACCAACAGCCTCCTTGTTGGGGCCAAAGGAATTATGGCTCTAATGCTCCGCTGCCGGTAGTTCGGAAAACACAGTGTTCAGAACCTCGAAGAGTACGGCGCCAATGTCGATCTCGCTGTAGTCCTCGTTGCTGTAGGACGTATACACCGCGACGATATCCCGGGACGGGCTGATCAGCAGGCCCTGCCCGCCCCATCCGCCGTGCTCCAACCAGTCATGCGAGTAGATCGAATTCCATTGGTACATTGGGTACGCCGACATGCCGTCACGTCGATCGCGCTTGAGGTTTGGGTTACCGCCCGTGCGTAGCGCGTCGATAAACTCATTGCTGATAATGCTTTTGTCAGTGACGACTGACGCGCTTGGTGTAAATAACAGACCGAATCGTGCGAAATCTAGCATGCGCGAATGAAAGCCCCCATGCGATACGGCAATGCCGTAGCGATAGGCGAAAAATCCAGCGTCACTTTCAGCGCCGATGTGTTGCCAGAATTCTCTTGTGACAATGTCCTGGAACGGGTAACCCGTGACCTCCTGTATGAGCCAGGACAGGATGAAGTTGTTGGCTCCCGAGTACCGGAACATCAGGCCCTGCTGACGAAGCCGCGCCACATCGGCATTGATGAAGTAGTCGTAAGGATTGTCAACCGCGGTCTCGTCACGAACATTGTCGCCGATTGCCATCGAATACTGGTAATAGCAGGATTCTGGGTCCTCGTAGTTCTCGTCACAGTCCAGGCCGGTCGCGTGATCGAGGAAACTTCGCACGGTAGTACCTGCAAACGAGCTTTCGGCAAGATCTGGAACGTATGTCTCAATCGGCTTGCTGATATCTACGAGCCCGCGCTCTTCAAGTAGTCGCACGATCGTGCCAGCGAACACTTTGGCGACGGACCAGTAGACGACTTTTTCGTAGTCCTTCATGCGCGGGTAGCTTTCGAAGACGACATCGCCCTTGTGCAGAATGACGACACCCATTGCGGTCGACTGGTCGTCGAATAACATGTCTTCGAAGCGCATCTCACCGTTAGGCGTCTGCACAACGAAATCTGCAATCTCGGCCATGGGGCGACTCTTGAGTTCACGAACCTGGCCGGCGCGATATACGGGTACGGACGGGAACATCTGTTGGGTGTTCTTGTGCATCCAGCCCATCTCCGGACCCACAACCGCCCACCAGTGGCTGTCGGTCGGAACTTTGCGTTGATGCTCGAGAACTTCTTGCATCGTGTACGCAGGTTCGAATTCGTCTGCAGCCGCACACGCACAGCAGACAAGAAGAGTTGCGATGACTACCTGGAAGGAGCGTTTACTTACCACCATGTTGCATAGAGTCCCATTAGTATCAAAATAATTACGAGCGTAGCCCAGTTGAAGCCGGCACTGGTCGAGGTATCGACTTCGCCGTATTCGATTGCGTCCGGATGTGCTTCTGTTCCCTGCATACGAGATACGAGCATACCGAGCAATACGCACAATACGAATGCCAGGCCAACGCGATCGATGAATGGCATCGACGGCCACCAGAGCTTCGCCGCGACCGAAAACGCAGCCGAGCCAATGGCGGCGGCGAGCGCGCCATTCGCCGTGGCCTTCTTCCAGAAAATCGCCAGCAGGAAAATCGCGACAATGCCTGGCGTGAAGAAGCCTGTGAACTCCTGGATGTACTGGAAGGCCTGGTCGAAATTGCCGAGTAGTGGCCGCGCGACGATTACAGCAATAATCAGCGCTGAAAAGCTGACTACACGACCAGTCGTGACGAGTTGTTGCTCCGAGCGGTTGCCGTAGTGCTTGACGATGTCCATCGTGAAAATCGTCGAGATGCTGTTCATCATCGATGCCAGCGACGACACGATCGCCGCGATCAGTGCGGCGAACACGAGCCCCATGACACCAGACGGCAGCAATTTCATGACCTCGGGGTAGGCTTTGTCGGGCGCCGACAGGTCGGGCGCGAGAATGACGGCTGCTATGCCCGGCAGCACGACGAGTACCGGCATCAGCAGCTTCAGGAATGCCGCGAAGATAATGCCTTTCTGGGCCTCGCGATTGCTTTTGGCCGCCAGTGCACGTTGGATGATGTACTGGTTAAAGCCCCAGTACGACAGATTCATTATCCACATGCCGCCGACAAGCACCGAGATGCCCGGCAAGCTCACGTAGTGGGGATTGTCCTTCGACAGGATCATGTCGAATTTCTCAGGCACCTGCTCGAGCACCATCTTGAAGCCGCTGATCACGCCCGCACCACCCGAGATTTCGTTCATCGAAATGTACGCGATCATCAATCCGCCCATGACGAGCAGGACGACCTGGATGATGTCGGTCAGCGCAACCGCCTTGAGCCCGCCATAAAGCGAATAGGCCGCGGCAAAGCCGGCGAGCATCAGCAAAGCATAAGTCAGGTCGAGGCCGGTGACCGTATTGATCGCGAGTGCGCCAAGCCAGAGGATCGACGTCAGGTTGACGAACACGTACACGCCCAGCCAGAACACGGCGAGCACCATACGCACACGGTGATCGTAACGCTGCTCGAGAAACTGCGGCATCGTGTAGATATTGTGCTTAAGGAACACCGGCAACAGGTACTTGCCCACGATCACCAGCGTCAGCGCCGACATCCATTCGTAGGACGCGATCGCGATACCCATAACGAATGCCGAGCCCGACATTCCGATGATCTGCTCGGCCGAAATGTTGGCAGCGATCAATGATGCGCCGATCGCCCACCAGGGCAACGACCGTCCCGCCAGAAAATAGTCCTTGGTGTCTTTCTGGTGGCCCTTCTTTTCGCGTGACACCCACTGCGCCAGAAACAACAGCACGAACGCGTAGATCGCAACGACGGTTAAATCCAGCGTACTCAGGTGCATGTTTATTCTCTCCCGACGAGGCGATCGAGACGCCCGGGTTCTGGCGCATACGGCAATAGCGTGAATCCGTAGCTGTAATTTGTATCAGTAAACGAGTACTTCGACAGCGTGCGCTTACCCCAGGAATCGTCACCTCCGACACCCATCTGTCCGAAGTCGATGTTGAGGGATACGATGTCGCGCGGCACAACGTCGTTGACATGGACGTTAACGCGCCCTTCGTTGTCACGAGCGCCCGGGCCATCCTCGCTCGTAATCGCAACTTTCACCGGCGGAACGAAATCGCTCATTCGATTGTGGTGCACGCTGAAGCTGATCAGGTCATGAGCAAGAACAAGCAAGCCTACGTCAGCGCCATCATCAAGCGACAACCAGCGTGTGTCAGTTTTGTAGCCATTTTCCTGTGGCCGCATGTACGGCACATAATGATCCCCAACCTTGTTTTCGTAGCGACCAACGTTGGCGGCGAGTTTCCTGTCCCAGTAGTTTTCAAACGGACCGCGGCCAAACCACTGCACGTTATCGAATGAACGTTGCAACTCGATGTTCATGCCAACACGCGGGACCAGAGGCAAATCGTCATCGCGCGAGAATTCATTGCTGACGTGTATGTAGCCGTAAGGGCCAAACACGAATTCGGTCTGCCAGGTCGCGACTTCCTGACCAGCATCGTCCCGCAGTGAATACCGAGCTGTCACCACGACATGGTCACGTTGGTCATCGACATTCAGGGACACGAGCTCGATGTTGCGGCTCGCCTGTTCCCATACAGCCGCCCAGTCCTGCATATAATTGCCGAAATCATTGTCCGTCGGCGCGCGCCAGAGGTTGGGCGTCAACGGCGCCTGCAGAAACTCCCTGCCACGATACTCGAGTGAGGAAAGCAGGCCTGTTTCGCCGTCGATGCGCGCCACGTAGTCATGCCCTTGCACTTCGACCTCATCGCCCTCACTCGTTACGACCGGCCTGCTACCAAGCGCCACCGAGTACGATCCGGCCTTTGTAGTGAGGTCAAACTGTGTCGATGCATACACGTGTTCCGCAGGCAGCAGCCCACGGGCTTCGGGCGCAACCAGGGCCAGATTGAGATGATACTCGGGGCCCAACGACGGCAGTGCACGAGCGTCGTACTGCAGCGTGATCCGCCCCTCGGTCTCCGCAGCAATATCAAGGTCGCCTACGACTCCCTGCTGGATGCGACGCCCGTCGGCGAGCACCTCCCAACGCAGCTCAAACTCGGACAAGTCGATGAAGTCGTAGTGATTCCTTATCAATAGGGTGCCGGCTTGCGCATCGAGAAGATCGAAATCGACGTACTGGTATACGCGTTTGACCTCCCAGTACGCAGGTTGAATGCGCCGGTCCGGGAACACGACACCGTTGAAATTGAAGTTGCCACTCGACGGCACGTCGGGAGGCCCATAGTCGCCACCGTAGGTCCAGTACGGGGTGCCGTCTGCGTCGTGCTCGAGCAGTCCCTGGTCTACCCAATCCCAGATGAAACCTCCCGCCAGGATGTCGTACTTGTTAATAACGTCCCAGTAATCCTGCAGGTTGCCCGTGCTATTACCCATTGAATGTGAGTATTCGATCAGGATGAATGGGCGATCGTTCTCTGTCTGGGCGTACTGCTCGAGATCCCAGTAGCGCCAGTACATGCTCGAGTGAAAATCCGAGTGACGCCCGCCAACCTCTTCGATATTGCCTTCGGTCTCGTATTGCACCGGGCGTGAAAGGTCGCGCGACTTGATCCAGTCATAGGTCGCACCGAGATTGACGCCATCGCCAGCCTCGTTACCGAGCGACCAGATGACAACCGATGGAAAATTTTTGCTGCGCTCGAGCATGCGCTGCGTACGATCGAGGTGGTGCTCCATCCAGTGCGGCTTGTTGCCGAGGGTCTTGTCGTGGTCGTAACCATAACCGTGGCTTTCGATATTCGCCTCGTCGACCATGTACAGGCCATACTCGCTCGTCAGCTCGTACCACCGCTCCGGCTGCGGATAGTGTGAGTTACGGACGGCGTTGAGATTTGCTCCCTGCATCAAGCGGATGTCGGTCAGCATTGTTTCCTCATCAACAACATGGCCCGTAACGTCGTGATGCTCGTGCAGGTTTGCGCCCTTCAGTCGCACGTGACGGCCGTTGATCAGGAAACGGCCATTTATGATTTGTGCCGTGCGAAAACCGATCGACTGCTGAATCACTTCGTCGCCGAGCGTGATGGTCAATGTGTAAAGGTTGGGCTTCTCGGCCGACCATGGTCTTACGTCCTCGACCGTCGTCGCAAAGACATGCTGTGCGGCACCCGCAGCAAGGGACAGCACGACCTCGTCGGCGTGGACGACATCGTCACCATCGCGGATTTCGATGGCCAGGTTCCTGTCAATGACATCACCGTCATTGACAAGGTCGATCTCAAGTTTGAACACGCCGTCCCGATAGTCGTTCTCGAGTCCGGCGTGTACGAAGAAATCACGCACGCGCGCTGCCGGCCGCGCAAATAGATTTACGTCCCGTTGAATGCCGCTGAGCGACCAGAAATCCTGGTCCTCGAGATAACTGCCGGTACTCCAGCGATAGACCTCCACCGCGACGTCGTTCTCGCCGGCCTGAACGAACTCGGTCACATTGAACTCAGATGGCGTCTTGCTGCCTTCGCTGTAACCGACGTATTCGCCATTGATCCACAAATAAAATGCGGAGCTTACAGCGCCGAATTCGAGGAAAATCTGATCTCCGATCCACTCTGCGGCAACGTCGAATGTCCGGCGATAGGAGCCGACAGGATTTTCCCCGGTCGGTACATTCGGCTCATCAATGTCGAACGGGTATGGCACGTTGACATAGATCGGATAGCCATGGCCTTCGCGCTCCCAGTTGGAGGGCACCGGGATATCCTGCCAACCAGACACATCGTATTCGCTGCGATAAAAGTCGGCGGGACGATCGTCCGGCGTTTCTGAGAAGTGGAATTTCCACTCGCCATTCAGGGAGATTCGGGCAGCCTGGTTGCCGGTCCTGGATGGCACGAAGTGCGCGCGCGGCGCCTCAACATTATCGCGAATAACGTTGATATCGTTCCACGCAGGGCGCGGGTCCTCAGCTGAGCATGCGGCAAGGAGAAGCGCGCCGATTATGAGTAGCGCTCGTGTCATTCCGACCTCTGATTCATTTACTGGGGTTGTTTTTACTTATAGACAATGTTCTCGTGCGACGTAATCGTACGCTAGAATCGACCTTTTTGGGCAGGGAAATCCACTTGAAAACAGGTAGCCGAGTCGTCGGTGTGGCATTGCTGTTGCCGCTGATCGCCCTGGCACAGGAGCGGCCAGCGTCGCCGCCGGCAATGGACGCGGGCGCCCTGACCTCGTCGCCGACGATCGATGGTGACGTGCTCGGCGACCCTGCATGGACAGGCGTAACTCCGGCTACGGAGTTCTGGCAGATTCGCCCCAACGAAGGCCAGCTGGCCTCGCAAAGGACCGAAGTCTATGTCGGCTTTTCCGACACCCATCTCTATATCGGTGTTGTGGCCTATGACGACGATCCCGATGGCATCATCATCACTGACAGTCGCAGAGACTCTCACCTGGGCGATACCGATGCATTCCTGATGATCATCGACGGCATGCTCGACCGGCAGAATGGGTTCGTCTTTGGCACCAATGCCGCCGGCATCGAGTACGACGGCCAGGTTACGAAAGAAGGCACAGACAGCAACAGAAATTTCGGTAGCGGTGGCATCAACCTCAACTGGGACGCAACGTGGCGGGTCCGGGCGCGAATCGCTGAATACGGCTGGAGTGCAGAGTTCGAGATCCCATTCCGTACGTTGCGCTTTGGCAGTGGCGAAGTGCAGGACTGGGGCATCAACTTCCAGCGCAATATTCGCCGCAACAATGAAGTGGCTTTCTGGTCGCCGCTCGATCGGAACCGGAACCTGTACCGGGTGTCGGAAGCCGGAACCTTGCTTGGCATAAAGCCACCATCGCAGCGCAACCTGCAGATCACGCCGTACGGTCTTGCAAGCGCTCGGCGCGGCGGCGACATCGACGGTACGAAAACGGATACCGAGTTTGGCATCGACCTCAAGTACTCGATAACACCGAGCCTGACGCTCGACGCCACGTACAACACCGACTTCGCCCAGGTCGAAGTCGACGAGCAACGAGTCAACCTGGATCGCTTCAACCTGTTTTTCCCGGAAAAGCGACCATTTTTTCTCGAGAATGCCGGCCTGTTTGATGTCGGCAATTCACAGTCGGCCCAGCTGTTTTTCAGTCGTCGCATCGGCATCAGTGACGACGGAGAAGTCATCCCTGTCGACGGTGGCCTGAGGCTGTCGGGGAAGATCGGCAGTTCAACCAATGTCGGGCTACTGCACATGCAGACTGAGGCTGTGCAGGATGTTGCGCCCGGCAACAAGTTCACGGTTGCCCGTGTTAGCCAGGAACTTCCGAACCGGTCCTCCATAGGCATGATATTCACCGACCGTGACGGAGATGGTTCATTCCTGGTTCCTGAGGCCGATGACAAGAACCGCGCATACGCAGTCGATGGCCGCTGGGGAATAGGCGATAACCTGTCTCTCGATGCCTGGTTCGCCAAGACGGATACGCCAGGTCTGAACGATAACGACACCGCATTTTCAGTGAATGGTGACTACAGCACATCATCGTGGGACGCTCGCCTCAGCTATACCGAGGTCGAACAGAACTTCAACCCTGAAGTCGGCTTCCTGTCGCGAACCGACTACCGACATGCCGAAGTCTTCCTGCAGCGCCGGGTCCGTAACGACAACTGGGAGAAGGTCCTCGAACTGCGGCCGCATTTCACCTATCGTAGTTTCTGGAAATTCGATGGCTTCAACGAGTCTCGCGTCTTTCATGTTGATATGCCCATCGAGTTTCGTTCGGGCGCCTCACTTCATCTGATCGTCGAAAGGACTCGTGACGGTGTCATCGATCCGTTCGAGATCGTTGACGGAGTTATAGTTCCCGCAGGAACCTACGATCACACGGACTTCAGATTCCATGCCGGCAGCGATGAATCTCAGCCATTTAGCTATGGAATGGGCGCAACGATCGGTGGGCGTTTCGGTGGCGATCGCATCGCAATGAGTCCATGGGTCGCGTATCGCGTCGGTGAAACTTTCCGTACCTCGCTTTCGATCGACTACACGAAGTTTGACCTGCCCTACGAGAACGGTGACTTCACGGCCAACCTCGCGCGCTGGCGATTGTCATACTCATTCACGCCAAAGATGCAGTTACAGGCGCTCATTCAATACAATGAACAGGCTGACGCGATCGGCACCAACATTCGCTTCTCATGGCTGCAGTCGGCGAATTCCGGTCTATACCTTGTCTACAACGAAGTTGATGAGCGCAGCACCGGGGCGTCCCCAACAGGCCGCGAGTTGATCCTGAAATACAGCCACATATTTGATGTTTTTAACTGATCGAGAATGCGCAACGTCAGTTGCCGAACCGGTACGCGACCGAAAGCCGGTACGCGCGGCCGAATACATCGTACAGACCTGACTCGGTATTGTTCTGAGAGCCGTTATCGGCCAGCAATGGTGGCTCTCTGTCGAAAAGATTCGTAACACCAAGCGCTGCGGTCAGGCCATCGGCGAATTCGTAGCTGATGTTCAGATCTGCGTAGTACTGGCTGCCGATACTCGGAATTGCGAGCACCGCCGGTGGCCCACCGAAATACTGGTGGTCGACCTTGCCCCAGTTATCTGTGCCATCAACCCACTGCGTATTCAGCATGACTCGCAAGCGGTCTGTAGAAACACCAATGCTCGCGGACACGCGGTTATCGGCCGTTATTGAGAACCATTCTTTACACGGCGCGCCGAAAAAACCGCGGCAGTCCAACGTCGATGTGACCGGGTTTTCCTGGCTTTCCAGTGACAGGACATGCGTCCATGCCATGTTGAAGTCGAGTTGCAGTCCCCTGTCGCCGCCAAGCCACTGCGGCATATCGCCGCTGAAGCGAACCTGAGTATCGACACCGCTGGTCGAGAACAGGCCGCGATTCTGCACAATCTCCGTCGCCGTTGCGACGTCCCCGGTCGGGCCACGCTGAATCTTGTCGCAAAAAATGTCGTTGGCATTGTTGATATCAAAACAGATATCGTAAGCATTGATGCCGCCGATGCCACCGTCCATTTCGAGGTCGAAATAGTCCACCGCAAATTCCCAGTTGGGCAGGCTCTCGGGGCTGATGACGAGGCCCACTGTCAGAGTGTCCGCCTCCTCGGGCTCAAGATCGGGGTTGCCTCCTGCTATAAAGTCAACGGGAAGCCCCGGTGTCGCTTCAAAGATGCCGATCTGGCTGGCCGACAAACCCTGCAGAATGCATTTATTCTCAATGCCATTGCCAACAGGGTCCTGGGACGCAGAGCACGGGTCGTCGACGGGATCGAATACAGCCGCAAATGTTTCGACGAATTGCTCCTGGAACAGCTCGAGATTGTTTGGCGCACGAACACTATGCTGGCTCATTGCACGCAGTCGCAGCGCGCTGTTCATCTGCCACGTGGCGCCCAGCTTGTACGTCCAGACACCACCGGCCAAATCGTAACGTGAGTACCTGCCACCAAATTCCAGGTCAATATGGCCGACACCGCCCGCCTGATGATACAGCGGCATGATGCCCTCGAGGTAAACTTCTGTAACGCTTTCGGTACCATCTACCGGCGCATCACCCCGATAACCGAGGGTGTCGTTCGTAAACAGGCCGTCGTCGGCCTCGAAGAAGACTTCGTCTCTGCGCCACTCTACCCCGGCCGCAATATCAACGGGTCCTGCCCACGCATCGAACGCTGTTCCAGTTACGACGATCGCAGCCAGTTTCTGGTCTCGCTCGGTCACGTTGGTCATCTGTGGCACGCGTACGAAGTCCGCACCTGCCGCACTCATGCGCCCAGGCCCGAATATGTCCACCGCGGCGCAACCATTGCTCGGATCCAGGCATTGCCCCGTCAGCGGGTCGACGAACAGTGCTTGCTCGAATCGTGACACCGAAACGTCGTTGAGCAGAATTTCTTTTTCATCCGACTTGGTGTAAGTCACCCAGGCGTCGATATCCCAACTGCCGCTAATCGTGCCGCGTATCCCCGCTGCTGTGCGCCAGTATTCGTTCTCCGACCTTATATGCCGTGGACCAACTTCGAGCATCCTGCGTCCGAGAAATGCCGCCGCCAAACCGGGTGCTACCTCGTAGCCGTCCGCAAGCATCGCTTGCATCTCGGGTGTGAAACTCGGGTTGTCACTACTAAAGGAGAAGAACCCGAATGCCGGCACCGGAGCGAGTTCCTGCGCAAGTTCGTTGTAGGCAAATGTCGACTCGAGGTAAAGCTCGAATCCACTGCTGAGCTCATATGTTGAAAAGAGTCCCGCTGAGTAACGCTCCATCGGCAGTTGCAGGTAGTTAACAGGTTGATAGTTGTAACGATCGTCCGGATCAATGAAAGTCCGCGGCGTACCGTCGGCATTAAACGTCACCCTGTCCGCGCCGGCGCCAAAATCGTACTGGGGGAAAAACAAGATCCCCTCAGGCACCCCGGTCGAACCACCCTGAACCAGGTCCCCTGTGCTCCAGCGCTCCTGCCATGCATAACGAGTGAACTCCCGGTCGCCTGCGAACAACTCTTCGCGATCGTAATAACCGCCGAATAACGTGACGTTGCCACGCCCGCCGGCGAAGTTCGTTCCCCAGGCAATATTCAGGTCGGCCGCGGCCGCATCGCCTTTTTCCGTAATGCTGTAGTTGCCTTCTATATTGAAGCCTTCAAAATCGTCGCGGGTAATGAAATTGACCACACCAGCCACCGCATCGGAGCCGTACACGGTCGATGCGCCGCCCGTGATGATTTCGACACGTTCTATCAGCGCCTGTGGAATATTGTTAATGTCCACGGCGTTACCGGACCCGGATGGTGCGAATCGTCTTGCATTGAGCATGACGAGTGTACGTCCGGGACCGAGTCCACGAAGATTGATATGGGCTTTGCCACTGCCAGGATTGTTCGAGGCGCGCCCGAAATCAGGCGTCACCTGCGGCAGGTCGTTGAGGAGGCCCTCGAGCGTTGCTTCAGAGGACGCAGCGATCGAGTCGCGGTCTATCGTGGTTATCGGGCTCGGCGAATTGAAATCGCGGCGTTTGATGCGCGACCCAGTGACGATGATCTCCTCGACCTGGCGGTCACCGACTTCTTCCCCGACTTCCTGTGCACGTAGGTCGCCAGCAAAGAGTATGGCCGAGGCAGCAGCAGCGGTCGTGGCCAGTTTGTTTGCTTTCATCGGGCAAGAGCCCCCCAAGTTCTTGTTATGCTTGCATTATAGACTAGTAATACCAAATACCAGCCATTGGCCGATAAGTCGTTATTTACACAGCTAAAAGAGCGTCGCGTCATTCGCGCCACGCTCATTTATGTTGCATTGCTGTGGGTCGTGCTGCAGGCGGCCGATCTGCTTGCCGGCGCCGGAATGCTCAGCGCACGACTCGTGCGCTGGGTCATTCTGCTCGGTGTTGCCGGCCTCCCTGTGACCATCCTCGCCAGTTGGTTCGTCGAAACGCCCTGGAAGCAACGTCGTTGGATCGCAGTTGCTGGTGATCTCGTGATTATCATGGCCGTGACCGCAGCCGCGATTCTGTTCGCCTGGCAACAATGGTTCACGTCATTCACCCGCCCGACAATAGCGGTGCTGACGATCGAAGCGACAGACACGAAGCAGGAAAGTGACGATCTCGCCGCGCATCTCGCGTTGAGAATCCGAACAGCATTTGCGACTCGTCCGGAACTTCGAGTACTCGAACTCAGCAGCTCACAGCACGCGCAAATCGGTGGTCACGCCATCGACGAGAAGGCCGTCGCACTAAGCGCCGATTACCTGATTGCCGGAACGGTTGCACAAAGTGGCTCCCAGATCCGCTTCAACGTGCAATTGTTTTCGGCCGATGGTGACCTGATTTATGGTGAAACCTATGAAGACCGGGTGCTCGACCAGGCACAGCTGCAGAATCGAGTGATAGCAGAACTGTGGCCGCAGCTACCTTTGCCTGAAGATGGCCGCGCAGAGACACGCAGGTTAATCGCACAGTGCGAGTATCCAGACGACCGCGATGCCCTGCTCAGGATAGCCGCGATTGATAATGGCGAACGACACTTCGACCTAAGCGATACGATTACCTCATTTCCCGATGCCGGCATGTTGCGGCTTGCAGAGTCGAGGCGGGTGTTCGGCGAATTGGCTAGCGCAACACCAGTCAGGAAACCCGTACTGCAGCGTATTGCCATGCAACATCTTGCTGAAGCCGAGCGGCTGTGTCCGGGGCTGCCTGATACGCGCTCAATGCGGTTGATGAACACCAGGGAATTTGTCGGTGACGATGTCCTGCTTAAACATCCGAATTCGGCGGAGTTGTACCGCCGTGCGAGCGAACAAAACAGCGAGCCAGGTCGCGCCAACGCGTTCAATGAAGAAGCCAGGCTGCTGGATCCGCTCGGCGACTGGTAGACTCATCCACAACCATTCTGCGCCCCAACCGTATTTGCTAATAACAATAAGGACCTGAAGCATGTCGAGCATCGCGGAATTCTTTAGTGAATTGCAGCGGCGCAGCGTTATTCGCGCTGCAATCGTCCACGTGTTGTTTTTTTGGTTGCTCGTTCAGGTCGCCGATGTCGTTCTGCCTTACATCGGAGTTGTTAACGAGCCGGTGCGGTGGGCTATTCTGACCGGCGTTGGTCTTTTTCCTGCCACGCTCATCATCGCCTGGTTCTATGAGCACCCTTGGACGCGGTACACGCGCGGTCGCGTCGCGACCGACGTCATTCTGATCGTTCTGATCGGCGTTGGCGTCAGCACCTGGGTATTACGCAACCTGCCGCAGGTCGTACACGCGCGAACGACCATTGTCGTTTTGCCCTTCGAGCATTCGGGCGAAGCGATTGAGGAGAGCGTGTCGCGTGCGCTGGCTTACGAAGTCAACAGCCTGTTAATGAAATCGAATTCAATTGACGTCATTGGATTCGAAAGTTCGACGTCGTCCCTGCTGAATGGACTCGATGCCCCGTCAGTCGCTGAGCGTCTGGGGGTGCAACATGTGCTGGCCGGAAATGTCATTTCCGATGGTGCTTCGCTCAGGATCGACATGCGACTGGTCGACAGGGCTGGTGAGGCACTGTGGGAGTCGATGATTGAAGACACGCTCGACAACCTGTTCTCGATACAGGAGGACATTGCGTCATCCATCGAATTACAACTTGGCACGGGAAGCGATGCCGTGCCCGTCGCAGAGTTAGCCGCCAGACGATGTTGGATGCCGACGGATCCGAGGGCGCTCGAGAAGTATTACACCGCTCGCTATTACACGGAGCTTCGAACTGACACGGACGATGCGCGGCAGAAGATTGGTGAGGCCGTCAAATACTACAAAGAGCTGATCGAGGAGTATCCCGATTTTGCCGAAGCCTACTCCGGGCTCGCGTGGGCATATGGCTACCAGTCGGTATACGACCCAGATAATTCCCGGCCCAACCGGCAGAGTGAGGGTCAACCGCTTGCTGAAACTGCGCTGGAGCATTGCCCAACTCTCGGTGAGGCAATGCACCTGTTGCCCAATGATTACGATCACGAGAATGGCTGGATCGGGACGCATCAGCAGCTGACTGTTTTTATCGAGATGGAGCCGCATAGAACCGAGAATCACCAGAGGCTCTCGCGACACTATGCCGAAACCGGGCTTTGGAGCAGAGGACTTGAAGTCGCCGAGAATAATTACAGACTGAATCCACTGTCGGTCCGTTCGGTCAAGAACCTCGCTTCTGCTTACCTGTATATGAATCGTATCGATGAAGCCATCAAACTGTTCGACCTTGCAACAGAACTTGGCAGCACAGGACCGAATTATGCCCGTGGGATGGTACCCATGCTTGAGTGCAACAAGAATACCGAGTGCATGTTGGACAACCTGCCGCCCGGGTTTGGACCCTTCAGGGAGTCCTTCCGGACCATTTATCCGACCCCTGCCCCGACCAGCCAGGAAGAGGCTCAGGTGTCAATCGACAAGGCAATGGAGTTGCTCGCAGAAGTACCGGACCTGACGAACTGGTTCAATCACAGCTCATGCCGTTTTTCTTATCTGACGCCGCTGTTCTTTAAGGTCGCGGATTTTAGCGAAAAGAACGGCAGCTATTGGTACTGGCCAAATGTCTGGAGCCCGGAGTGTGGCGACGTCTGGGCGTCCCCGGAGTTTCCTGCGTTTATCGAAGAAGCCGGGCTTGTGGAATACTGGCGCGAAGTGGGCTGGCCCGAGGCCTGCCGTCCGGAGGGCGACTCATTCACCTGTGGGCTTGACTAGGGAATCGCCGTCAAGCTTTTGAGTTTGGGTCAGCACTGTCATCCGGCGACGGCGGTTGATTTCCCTGCGCTGCTTGTAAATTTGCCAGGATCTGATGATACAGACAGCACCCAGCAACAGATGTGCGTAGAAAAAACGGTACTCGGGTCCGGCCGCAAGACCCAATAGCAGGAATGCTATCCCCATGTATAGCCAGATTTGTGGAATTCGATAGTAAACCCAGTCAGGCACAACCATTTCGATTCACCGTCACGTAAAGACCCGGTCCTGATTATGGAGACCCGTCCGGCGCGTTTCCCGTGCACAGCGCACAAAAGCCGCACCCCTTAACATAAGTACGTTCTATTTTGGTTAATCGGGCATATAATGGACGGGCCAGTTCATAAAAATTATAGGCAAGGACTAATGAGAGCGATGGATCGTATTATCGTTGCCGCCGCGTTCGCGGCGCTGACAGAAATTTGTACTGGCGGACCCGCCCACGCACAGGATTATCCCGGCAATCCGCAAATCCCTGGCAATCCGAAGCCCGACATTGATTACCGTGCCGTCGATCTCGTTGGCCGCGAGGACGCATGGGCCGCGAGTGTTGAATTAAGAACAATAATGCGGTGGTCGAACGACCGACCGATCGTCAAGAATTGAGTCGGAGGGAACTCATGCGCACCAGAATCTTTTGGGTAGTAGCTGTTCTTGCTGCTCTCCTTTCTGACACGGCATACGGCCAGAGCCTGGTCGGTCGTAACGCGAATGCCGCAGGGCCGACGCCCGATGGCTTCTACAGGGGCCTCCCGCACTACCAGGACAACGAACCCAGCTGCAAGCTCAACGTGCTGCGCCCGCGCAACATCATTTGTGCCTGGGACGGCTACAACGGAGCCGATGACGTTATCGGCGACGCGTGGGTCAAGCTAGGATTTTCGAATGACAACGGCCGCACCTGGCTGACGCGTTACGCCACAGGCAGCAACGCTGATCCCATCAGCAGTATCGGCCAGCAGTTCGCCGCCGATCCAATCACCGTCTGCTGGGCAGGCGGCTGCGGCGTCGTCATGATTGCGAGCACCCGCCTCGGGGCTGGCGGCTCGGGCGGTGGCGTCTACATGCAGCTCCTTCCGGAAATCAATATCGACGCTGGTTTCAGCCACTTGTCCGAACAAGGCCTGCGCGAGGTCCAGCTCGGGACGGGCGACAATTTTCTCGACAAGATCGACGCGATCTTCATACCCGAAACCGAAAATCCCGGCACCATCGAAGTGACGATGAATGTCGAGAAAGGCAACGGGGAAACCGAACTGATCACAAGACAGTGGTCGAAAGGCCGGATCCTCGTGGTCTACGCGTCTATTAATTCAAGCCAGCAGAACATCCGGGTCTATTCGACCTACTCGGATAACTTCGGTTTCGACTGGAGCCCGCCGAAACAGGTTGCGAACACGACCGGGCTGGATTCCGGTGTCGCAGTTTCTGCCATACGCGACACCGTAATGTATGCCTATCGCCAATTCCGCGATGAGAGCGGCGGAAATCCCGACGCGATCTTCGGTGCCGTGTCGACCAATGGTGGCAGAAGCATCGGGAAGCCCTTTCCAATCGTGTCGGACTACTGCGCGTTCGATCAACCGACGCTGCCAAACGCAGACAATCCCAATATTGCGGCATCACGAACAAACGGTTTCGTTTCGCTCAGCAACAACGACCAGTTCTTCGCGATGGCGTTTCAGGCAAGGCGACGGGCGCCCGACGGAGGCTGTCTGACCGAGCCGTTCGACTATCCCTCCGATTCCAGAGTCATGCTGGTAACGTCGCCCGCAAATGGCAAGAACTGGGGAACCCCCGTGCCGGTTGCACCGCGCGATGAACACGGCTTCCAGTTTATGCCCACGCTCGAGTGTTCGCTCGCCATTTGCCAGGCTTTGTATTACGACACGAGTGTCGACAGCGCGAGAGCCATCTCTTTTCTCGAGGCACGTGGTGACCTGGAGGCTCGGGATGCCTTCGTCAACTTGCCGCTATTTGCCGACTTCAACTTCGGCCGTATCGTCAATGGCATACCGGAGGTCGTCCAGTTTCGTCGCACCGCCGAGGTAATGACCCGTCAATTCCAGCTCGATAGCGACGGCAATCCTGAGTTTCTCGACGCTGCGCCCGTGCGCGTCTCGCAGTATCAGCTTGCGCTCGTCAACGGACAACTTGTCGAGTCCGGCAGCAATCCTTTCCACCTCAAAGTGTTCAAGAGCAACACGGTGAGCTATATGGGCGACTATATCGACCTCGCGACCGAGGAATTGCGCGCCGTGCCCAACCCGGCTGACCCCGACGCTCCGCCGACTTACGAGTCCAATCGGGGGATCGATCCGCTGGACCCGGACAGGAAAGCGAAATTCCTTGCGGTCTGGGCGGACGCGCGGAACCAGCGTGGGCAACTATACGCCGGCAATATCGAGGATGCGCTGCCCTTTCAGAAATCGGCGCCCGGGCAGGGTTTTGCGCACAACGAAAAACAGTCGGAACATGTGAGCAAGCCCGAACCGCTGCCGGGTGGGCGCGACCTCAGTGCAGAAGGCGTTGATGACTCCAACCCAGGCGCTAATTTCTGCGCACCTGTCCCCGCCCTCGGCCCTGGCGAGCTGTTCATTCCGATCAACAATCGCATCAAGGATTTGGACATCTACACAGCATGGATCGAAGACGAAGCCAGTGCCTGGGTGTTCAATCCGACCAAGGACCTGGGCAACATCCCGCGCTCGTATGTGCTCGCAGCCCGAAACGACAGCACGAGTTCCAGGACGTTTCGCTTCGATATCGTCAACCAACCGAGCGGCGCACCCGAATTCGCGCGTGCGTCCTGGGAGCAGCTGCCGTTTACGCCGCCATTCTCCGAATCGGACGCGCCAAAGACCGTCATAACCGAGCCCGTAGGTCCCCAGTCGAGCGTCTCCGTGGCTCTGTTCCTGGTCTCGCAACTCACCGTCAACCCGGTCACCGTGAATATATTCGACGATGCCACTGGCGAGCTGATCGAAACCGTCACCGTCAATGGCGCCCAGGAGTCCGGCTCGTTTCTGAATCCGGACGGCTCGATCAACCTGACCGAGATTCATAACCCCGACGTAATCGCGCCGGACATCTTCAATCCCGATATCTTCAACCCGGATATTTTCAACCCGGACATCTTCAATCCGGACATTTTCAATCCGGACATTTTCAACCCGGATATCTTCAACCCGGATATCTTCAACCCGGATATCTTCAACCCGGATATCTTCAATCCGGACATCTTCAATCCGGACATCTTCAATCCCGATATCTTCAACCCGGATATCTTCAACGTGTCGCTCGTCGACTCGGACGATCTGGACAATCAGGAGATCGCGGAACCGGACCTGGAATCGTTGAATCTGTTCGAAGGAGAGCAGATCTCGAAGTTTGACGTGGCATTCTCCGTCTTTAACCTGGGCAACACGATGACACCGTACACGGCGGACTTTGAGGTGGCCTCGCAACTGATTCTCGAGCTCATCGCGAATGGTGAGATCGCCAACCAGTTGATCGTTTCGCAGCAGGCGCAAACCGACGACTACCAATTCTGTGAGCCACGAAGCATCCCTCAGAACCGTATTGTCGCTGTTGCCAATAACATCGACCTTGGTGATCTGCTGATACCGGACATCTCCAAAAACCGCTTCGGATCGATCACGTTCTACATCGCCCCAGGCGCGTCGGTGACACTGACACTTCGTTTCCTGGGACGAGCCGACGCGATCAAGCAAATCGCGCCGGAACTCGCAAGCGACGTTATTTCGCACGTCGTGACATCTCAGATCGCCAACACGGGCAAGTTCGAGCTGGCGGCGAATCGCGAGCAGAACATCCGTGACGTCAGCCGGGCGGTGTTCAATGTCACGGAGGGTGAGACCATCGGTCTGGAAGCACAAGGACCATTCGGAGCAAATCTGCCTTCAAACCTGGTCACTGCGTCCAAAGACGGTGTCGACATTCCGGTCGATTGCGACCCGGCACTGGGTGCTATCGTGCCGCTCGGAGCAACTGCCGTATCCTGCTCGGCGACCGCTAACGACATTACGGCAACGGTAGATTTTACCGCCAGCGTCGTAGACAGCATTGCTCCAACGATCGATGCGGGCAGCGTGCCAGCTAATACAATGATTGAGCGCGGTGAACCTGTGGGGTCGGTGTTCGACTACACACTGCCAACGGCCACCGACGTGGTCGACCAGGACGTGGAGGTCCATTGCTCACCCGTCGGTCCCGGCGGACTCGCTTCGTTTACGGCACCCGGACCGACGACTACGACGGTGTCCTGCACGGCGACCGACGATGCAGGCCTGGCGGATCAGGCAACTTTCGACATCACCGTCGAGGACACCACTTCCCCCGTACTGAGCGTCCCGGTCGCGGTCGCTGCCGACGCCACGAGTTCCACTGGCGCTGCGGTGAGTTTCAGCCCGACCCCGTCAGCTCTTGACCTGGGAGTAACGATCGTGCCGGTCAGCTGCACCGCATTCGACCCGGCTGTCGCTGTTGCCTCAGGAAGCCAGTTCCCGATCGGAAACACCACGGTGACCTGCGTTGCGACCGACGATGCCGGCAACCCTGCCGTCGGTCAGTTCGTCGTCTCGGTGGCCGATTCATCATCGCCGACGATCGATCCGGCGTCTGTTCCGACGAGTCCGTTCAACGTCGAGGCCAACGCCCCAACGGGTTATTTGCACCCACCTGGCGCACCGCCGCTCTTCCAAGTCACCGCGACAGATGCGGTCGATGGTACGATCCCGGCCGCTTGCTCGCCGGACGGCACTTCTGATTTCACATTCGGTACTACTTCTGTCGCGTGCTCCGCACTCGACTCAACCGGCAACGAAAGTGCGAACATCGGCTTCGATGTCGCCGTGGATGACACAATGTCGCCTGAGATATCACTCGCCGAGTCACCGCTTGTGCGGACTACGACGGATGCATTCGAGACTATCGACTTCCTCGGCTACATCAGCGTGACGGACAACGCCGACGATGCAATCGTGCCGGTGTGTCAGGTTGATGGCATGGCTGTCGCCAGCCCTTACGACTTCCCCGCAGACACGACATCCACAGTGTCTTGTACAGCGACGGATAGCAGCGGCAACGAGGATTCGGCGAGCTTCGACGTCATCGTCAACTTTGCCTACGCGATCGTCATCAAGGATCTCAAAGGGAACATCAACACAGGTAGCACGGCTGCAATCGACTGGCATTATGAAGACCCCGCCACCGGCGAACGCATTGAGAGCTCGGGCTTCTCTCCGATGGTGGTCTGGTTCGGTCCGTACCCGGACAGGAACTGCGAAGGTGCGAATAATGGCGACGGCGACGGCTTCGCTGCCGAGGACTCCGGCAATAGCAGCGTTCGCTACTCTTTCTCCGACAACAGCTGGCGGCTGAACTGGCAGACGCCGGCGTACAATGGGTGGTACGAGATAGTCATCTCACCACCGGGTAGTGAAGCCAGTTCGTTCTGCCAAAAGCTGAACAAATAGGCGGCAGCGCAATCCGCAGTCACTCGACCCGCTGGCGAGCGTCGCTCACCAGCGGGTCGTCCGCTGAGCGGCGAGCGATGAAAGCTGTGTAATTCTTGTCCGCCGCGCTCGCCATGCCAAGGCCATCCTGCGCCCGCGCAAGCCAGTATGGAAGAGTCGCAACATATCGATACGTCGGCAAATCGTCGAAGAACAGGGCTGTGGCTTCGCCATGGCGCTCCTGTACGGCCATGAACTCGTCGAGCGCCTCGGCGTAGAAGCCGCCGACCAGGTAGGCGCGCCCCAGATAGAAACGCAGTAGCCAGAGATCCGCCACAGATATCGCTGTCCTCAATGAGTCGATGGCTTCTACGTGTCGATTCTCTTCCAGCGCGATCACGGCACGCACGAGCCCCGCATAGGCGCGCGACTGCGGCTGCAATTTGCCGGCTAGTGCATCGGCCATCGGTAAAGCCGCATCAGCCCGACCGGCTTCAGCGAACATGAGCGCCGTCGGAACGGAACTCGCATCAGCCTGGGTTAGCACCGCCCCTCGTTCAACAGCCTCCAGCGCTGCATGCTGGTCTCCCAAGCCCCGCAACGCCTCCGCGAGCGCCATGTACTTCGTAGCCATACCGTAATTATTGCCAATCTCCTCGTCGGAGGCGATTGCGTCGAGGAGGATGTCGCGCGCGGCCGCAAAGTTGCCCGCAAACATCTCGATGTCGGCTAGGCCGAGGGTTGCCGTAGACGCCCCCCGAGCGCCGGCATTGGCCATGCTTCGGTAGGCACTCCTCGCGGACTCCAGATCGCCATCGGCAATGGAGCTCATCGCGAGCGGCAGCCAGGCTTTGAAGTAGACGTCGTCCCGCTCCATTAATGAGCTCGCCTCAGACACCGCGGTGTCGAAGTCACTTGCGTACATCGCGTAGAGCGCGTAGTTCGAGCGCGCCAGCGGATCGTTCGGATAGATGTCGAGCGCGACACGCCCTTCGAGCAACGCACTCTGAAAATCGAGCGCCGAAAAATAGCTGATTGCCAGATTGTTATGACCGACCGAGTCCGCAGGATACTTTTCGACGAGCGTTTCGTAGGTTTCGATGGCTTTCTGGTAATTCCGCGTCACACCGTAGTAGTAGATGCCGAGCGTACGCAATCGCTCACGCTCGGTCATCGTCTCGATCAGTGACAGCGCTTTTTCCCAGGCAAGCATTGACTCGTCGGACCGGCCCAAATAGCGGGCCGCGATGGCCCAACCGGAATAGGCGCGACCGAAGTCGGGATCGAAATCAATCGACGCCTTGTAGTGGTCGATCGCCACCGCGTACTGACCTCCCCGCGCCAGCGTCTGTGCCCGATCGTATTCGCGGATCGCTTCGAGCGATTTGGCCGTGTACGTTTCCGTGTCCTGAAGCTGCTCCCTGTCCAGAGAGTCGTCGCCCAGCTGCCGACGAAGTCCGTCGGCGACCTGCTCCATGGCGGTCAGCACCTGAAGCTTACTATCCGCGTTTGCATCCGCTTCGGCTATGACCTCACCATCACGTGGCTCGATGGCATTCACCGCGAGTTCGTAGCCGTCGCCGTCGGCAATGATTGATCCCGCCAGTACGAGTTTGATGCCTTCGCGCACGGCAACGAGCCGCGACGTCTCTGCATCCAGACCCGAGCCGGATTGCAGCTGCTCGGCCACTTGACCGGCCACGTCGCGCCGGAAACTGGTGACGAACGCCGCGCCCTCGATTCCGATTTGCAGCGCCTGCTCGAGCGAGCCGTCGAATAGTGGATCACCGGTCTGGTTGTCGAAGTCCGCGATCAGTACCGACATCGGCTCCAGTTCTTCAACAACATCCGGCCCACTCGTAATGTTGAGGTACACAGAGAAAATCAACGCAACGGCCAGGACACCGATAACGACGAAGTCCGTCCTGCGGCCGCCAAACGGCATGACGACGGTGTCCGTTGCCTCTGCCTGTATCTCGATGCCGTGATCCGTGAGATCAAAGAACCATGCGAGCACGACGGTTACGGGCAGGCCGATGATGCCGACGATTATCAGGGTGCGAAGTACCCAATCCGGCGCGTCGAATGCCGGCAAAAGAACGCTCGAAGCTTCGATCAGAATCCATACGACGCCGACATAGAGGCCCGTCGCGCGGAACACTTCTCTACGTCGAAGTTCTCTGATCAGATTGGGCATAATTCAGCTAAACCTTGCAGTCGGGTCGCCGGAGCGCGGCCCGCAAAAAGTCTAGCACGACATGAGTAGTCTAGATGCTGTCTATTATCCCGTTCAGTGTGGTACTGGGACGCATCGCAGCCGATGCCAGCGTGTCGTCCGGCTTGTAGTAACCGCCAATATCGACGGCCTGGCCCTGTGCGGCATTTAGCTCAGCCACAATAGTCGATTCGTTCTCGGCTAGTGCGCTGGCCGCGGCCGCAAACTTTTCCGCAAATCCAGTGTCATCCGACTGCTCTGCCACCGCCTGTGCCCAGTATGTTGCGAGGTAGTAGCTACTGCCGCGATTGTCGAGCTCGTTGACTTTACGTGACGGCGACCTGTTCTCAGACAAGTAGCGTCCATTGGCCTCATTGAGCGCGTCAGCAATGACACGTGCCTTGTCGTTACCGGACTTATCGGCGAGTTCCTCGATAGATATGGCCAATGCCAGGTACTCGCCCAGCGAATCCCAGCGCAAGTGTCCTTCCTTAACAAACTGCTGCACGTGCTTGGGTGCCGACCCGCCAGCACCTGTCTCGTACAGCCCGCCACCTGCGAGTAGCGGCACGATGGACAGCATCTTTGCGCTTGTGCCGAGTTCTATAATTGGGAACAGGTCAGTCAAGTAGTCACGTAGTACATTGCCGGTCACTGAAATCGTATCCTCGCCCTCCCTTACGCGCTCGAGCGTCGCACGCATCGCCTCGGTCGGCGGCATTATGCGGATATCGAGGCCCTCAATATCAAAATCCTCCAAATACCGTTGCGCCAGCTTGATCAGGTTTCTGTCATGCGCACGTTTCGCATCGAGCCAGAAAATTGCTGCTGACCCGGTCTGCCGGGCACGCGTGACCGCGAGCTTGACCCAGTCGCGAATCGGCAAGTCCTTTGTCTGGCACATGCGCCAGATGTCACCTTCGCTGGCGGTGTGTTCTGTCAGTATGTCGCCAGCTTTGTTGATGACGCGTACTGTGCCGTCTGCCGGAATTTCGAAGGTCTTGTCGTGCGAGCCATATTCCTCGGCCTTTTGCGCCATGAGCCCGACGTTGCAGACATTGCCCATTGTCGCCACATCGAATGCCCCATGCTGTTTGCAGTCGCTGATGACCTCCTGGTACATGCCCGCATAGCAACGGTCAGGAATTGTGTACGCAGTGTCGTGCAGCTGCCCGTCTGGCCCCCACATCTTGCCCGACGTGCGAACCGCCGCAGGCATTGAGGCATCTATGATGACGTTGCTTGGCACATGCAAGTTGGTAATACCCTTGTCGGAATCGACCATCGCCATCGCCGGGCGCTTTGTGTACATCGCCTCGATGTCTGCCTTGATTTCGCTCTGCTTGTCTTCCGGCAGCTCATCAATCTTGGTGTACACGTCGCCTATGCCGTTGTTAGCATCCACACCGATTTCGTCGAATAGTGCACCGTATTTATCGAACACATCGCTGTAGAAAGCGCGCACGGCATGACCAAACATGATCGGGTCCGAGACCTTCATCATCGTTGCTTTGAGGTGCAGCGACCACAACACACCTTCGGCCTTTGCTGCATCAATCTCTTGCACAAAAAACGCCCGTAACGCAGCACAGTCCATGCGTGATGCATCGACCACCTCGCCTTTCAGAACCGGCACTTTGTCACGCAGCACAGTGGTGCCATCGCTGGTCTCAAGCTCGATCTGCAGGTTGCCGTCCGCCGCAACGATTGCAGACTGTTCGCTCGAGTAGAAGTCGCCGTCCTCCATGTGCGCAACGCGCGACCTCGAGTCGGCGTTCCACTCACCCATTGAATGCGGGTGTGCCTTCGCATAGGTCTTCACGGCCGCCGCAACCCTACGGTCCGAATTACCTTCACGCAATACTGGATTGACAGCACTGCCGAGAACGTTTGAGTATCGCGAGTTGATCTCGCGCCCGGCATCGTCCTTTGGCTCCTCGGGATAGTCAGGGATATCGAAGCCCTGCGACTGCAGCTCGGCGATCGCCGCTATCAGCTGCGGAGTCGATGCGCTGATATTCGGCAATTTAATAATGTTGGCGTCCGGAGTCTTGGCGAGTTCGCCCAGTTCCGTCAGTGCATCACCAACGCGTTGCTCATCGGACAGATTGTCGGGGAAATTCGCAAGAATGCGACCTGCCAGGGAAATATCGCGTGTCTCAACGGTGATGCCCGCAGCGTCGGTAAACGCTTTGACGATAGGGAGTAAAGAATACGTGGCCAGGGCGGGCGCTTCGTCTGTTTTGGTATAGATGATTTTTGCTGTGCTCATGTTTTTCGCTTGTTGTCAGGCTGCCGGCCACCCGGAGCGGGCGTCATTATATAGAAGCGCGCCAGCCGATGTGGCGCTATTATCGGTGGCCAGAACGCTTGGAGATGCCCACTATGAAGCCTATTGCTATCTCGACCACCCTGGTCCTTATCTTGGCACTTTGCCTCGCGGCGATCGCCGCAGAGGCCGACAACGTCGACGTAGCCGAATTCGATGATTCGGGCAACCTGGTCGTGCCAGCCGACCTGGATACCTGGGTGTTTCTCGGCAGCTCGCTTGGCATGGGTTACTCCCAGGACAGTTTCGATCCTGGCAGTCCGGGCATGTTTCAGATCGTGCGCATGGAGCCCAATGCTTACGCGGCGTTTCTTGATACGGGCGAGTTTGTCGACGGCACAATGATTGCTCTGCATTTCTATGGCTCACAAAACAACGTCTCGATCAATCGCGCGGGCTTTGTCATGGACAACCTGCACTTTGCCGAGATTCACTATAAAGACAGCAAATACCCGGACGGCTTCAACTTCTTCACGTTTAATCCTGGTGATGAAACGGCAGCAGAGGTGGCCTTGCCAAACGAGTGCGTTGAGTGCCACAAGCGAGACGGCGCCTATGACGGCGTATTTGTACAGTTCTACCCCGACATACACAAACACCTGCCCGTTGACGTCCAGGAATCACTCAAACAAGAGCAGTCGCCGCACTAGCTGACCTGGCTGGCACTCTCCTGAGGCGACGTCGCGGCATAGTGCAACAGCCACATGGTGTTGAGTTCCTGCGAAGCACACTGAGTGACAAAGAAATCGGGCGAGACCCCCGCAGCGCGGCCAAGTACATCGAGGATTCCGCTGCCGAGCTTGGTGTAGTTCGACCAGCATTCTGCGACCACATCCCGGAATCCCGGTAACCCGGGCCAGACACTCCTTTCGGCCTGGCCATCAATATCATTGCGATCGCAATCGAACGCTTCGAGGCTCGAGACCGTTCCGGGCTGGTATGCCGGTTCGGTATACCTGGGCACCCAGCCAGTGTCATCCGCGCCCTGCTTGATGCGTTGCTTCATCGGATCATCGTCGGGTATTGCGAAAAAGCGGCTCATTTCCGCCAGGGCTTTGTTGACCGCGGTTTGCTGCGGGCCGTCCAGATCGATATAGAAGAAACCAAACTCCTGGCAAGCATCGCGCACCTGATTCGCAATGACATGCTTGCGATCACCCTCAAAATCCACGGCATTGAAGACAGGCAGTCCAACGTCGGCCTTGCCCGCAACCGGGTCAGACTGATTCAGACTAATGGTATCCGGCATCGTGTACTCTCCTGCCATTCCTTGACCGTATTGCGACGATACTGCGACCATATCGCAACGATGAATGCACCAGCAACACAGGAAAGTCGCGAACGCCCCAAGGGCGAGTCGCTGCAACCACTTCGCGCGCTCGTACCATACGTGCGTCCCTACATGGGCACGCTGTACCTGGCAATGGCCGCCCTTGTGCTGGCCTCCGCCGCGCAATTGAGTTTGCCCGTCGCGATCCGTTTCCTCATCGATGCCGGGCTGCTGGCGGATAGCGCCGCAAGTATCGACAGGTACTTTGTCGGACTTTTCGCCGTTGCCATTGCATTCGGCCTGTTCTCGGCACTGCGTTTCTACCTCGTGACCTGGCTCGGTGAACGTGTCGTCGCTGACATCCGAAAATCCGTGTACCAGCATGTCCTACACCTGGATCCGACATTTTTCGAAATCACGAAAACCGGCGAGGTCCTGTCGCGGCTAACGACCGATACAACGTTGATTCAGTCAATCTCGGGCGCCGGTCTGTCAATCACGTTGCGTGCATCACTGAACCTGGTTGGCGCCGTCATCATGCTGGCTGTTACGAGCCCACGGCTTGCCGGCATGATCCTGTTGTTACTGCCGCTGGTCATTGTGCCCATCATCCTGATCGGACGACGCGTGCGCACGCTGTCGAGAGCAAGCCAGGATCGCGTTGCCGATACCAGCGGCCTCGCGGGCGAGACGCTGAACGCCATATCGACCGTTCAGGCCTTCACAATGGAACGAGACCAAAGCAGCCGCTTTGGTGATGCCGTCGGGCTTGCGTTCGATACGGCTATTCGGCGCATCCGCGTCCGAGCCATGCTGACCGGTATCTCGATATTGTTTATTTTTGGCGCTATTACGTTCGTGCTCTGGATCGGCACGCGCTCGGTCATGGCGGGGGAGATGTCCGGTGGACAGCTCGGCCAGTTCCTGTTGTACGCCATCTTTGCGTCGGCTGCCGCGGCAGGTCTCAGCGAGATGTGGGGTGAGGTACAGCGCGCCGCCGGTGCGATGGAAAGACTGGTTGAGTTATTGAACGCCAAACCCGCCATTGTTGCACCGCGCGATCCGGAACCCATGCCCGAAAAGAGTCGTGGCCTCATCGGCCTCGAGAACGTGTCATTTCGTTATCCGTCGCGGCCTGACACCTTCGCGATCAAGAACTTCACTCTGGATGTCGAGAGTGGCGAGACGCTGGCGATCGTCGGGCCGTCGGGCGCGGGCAAGAGCACCTTGTTTCAGCTTTTGCTCAGGTTCTATGACCCGGAGTCTGGTTGCATCCGTGTCGACGGTGTGGATATCCGTAAAGCGGCGCCCGAAGCGGTTCGGGCCCGAATCGGCCTCGTGCCGCAGGAAACAGTAATTTTCGGTACCACTGCTCGAGAGAACATTGGTTACGGCAGGCCGGGCGCGACTAAGGAGGACATTCAAGCTGCTGCAATAGCGGCCGCGGCCGATGAATTCATTCGCGAGTTGCCCGATGGATACGAATCGTTTCTCGGCGAACGCGGTACACGTCTGTCCGGCGGCCAGCGGCAGCGCATTGCGATCGCCAGGGCAATACTGAAGGACCCGCCGATCTTGTTGCTGGACGAGGCAACGAGCTCACTCGATGCCGAGAGTGAGCGCGCTGTCCAGGAAGCACTCGAGCGGTTGATGGAAAATCGCACGACCATTATCATCGCGCACCGTCTCGCGACCGTGCTCAAGGCCACACGCATCGTCGTCGTGGACCATGGCAGCATCGTCGACATCGGCACGCATGACGACCTGGTCCGACGCGACTCGCTGTACGCGCGGCTGGCAGAGCTGCAATTCGGCGAACCTGAGCCCGACTAGGCCGCCGGCCGGATCACACCAACGAATTCATCCGCGCGTAGTTTCGCGGTGGCGGCTGCCCGCACGGCTGATAAGATGGGCCCATGATTCGCCGCACCCTATTGCTGGTCCTTGGCCTCACACTGGTCGTCACTGCCGCGTACAGCATTTACCTTGCGGTGCCGCGGTACGACTACTTCCTGGAACGCACCGGAACACTTGTCGATGCGCAGGTTACCGAGGAAGAGCGCGAAATTGACCGCAGTTATACCGTGCATCTCAAGTCATCAACCGGTCTCGAGGTCGACATGCGTGTACTGCGACCTGAGGTCGATGTCACGGAACGCCTGCCGCTGGTGCTGATCCTCGGCGGCCAGGAAACCGGCAAGGACGCCATAGATCTCGTTGGCCCTGCCGACGGGATCGTATTCGCCGCCATCGATTACCCCTACGACGGCAGCCAGGACCTCGACGGCTTCTGGAAATCGGTTTACGCGATTCCGGCCGTACAGCGAGCGTTCCTCGATTCACCACCTGCCGTATCGCTCGCATTGTCATGGCTGCTCGAACAGGATTGGGTCGACCCGGACCGAGCCGAACTTACAGGTGTCAGCCTTGGCGTTCCGTTTGCCACGGCCGCCGGCGCCCTGGACCAGCGATTCAGTCGCGTGTGGATGCTTCACGGCGGTGGTGACAACGTCAGCTGGGTCAGTCACAACGCGCGCCGCCATATCGATAACGATGTACTGCGTCGGCTGACAGCGCGTACCACGTTGTTCATCGTGCACGGCAGCTCGTTCGAAACGCAGCGCTGGATTCCCGAAATCGCTCCACGGCCAGTCATCATCGTAGCGGCGCGCAATGACGATTATGTACCGCGCGAGGCCCAGGAACCCCTGATCACGGCCGCCCGGCGTGATCATGTCGAGCTCATTTGGACCGAAGGACGCCACATCGGCCCGAGTCGTGGCGACGAACTGGAGCAGCTGCTCATCATTGTCCGCGATCGAATCCTCGGCGCGGAGCGCAAGATAACCGGGCCGGTGCATCCGATTGAGCCGCTCGACTGGGCCGGCCCCGAAGATCGTGACCTCGTTGCGCTGCCCAGCCTGAACGACATCGATGCTTTTCTCAGAATCGAGCTGGTCGACACCTACGGCAAGCAGCTGGATTCGTTGCTCGCCAACGACACGCTGATCGACCGAATCGTCGCAACAGTGGACAACCTGCCGCGTAGTCATGTCGCCGAACGCGTACGGCCGATCGGCCGCATATCAGGCGTATTTACCGTTGCTGCTGACGATCGCGATGCCCTGGTGATCGACCCGGCCAATTACGAGCGCTACCGCACACTCGTCGACATGTTCGCGCTGGCGGATCCCGACACCATCGCCGACTTGTATCGCCGCTACTACCCGCTGTTGCAGAAGTCCTACGAGTCGCTCGGCTATCCAAACGCCTATTTCAATGATCGCGTCGTAGAAGCCATCGATCACCTGTTGGCAACGCCGATTCCTGACGAACCACCCAGGCTCGTCAGACCGCACGTTCTCTATGAATATGAGAGCCTGGAGTACGAGGCATTATCGAGCGGGCAGAAATTCCTGCTCAGAATGGGTGCGGATAATGCCGCACGCACAAAACGAGCTCTCGAGGAGCTGCGCGCCCGAATTTCCTGACAGTCAGGAAGCTGACGCAGCAGCGATGCTGCCGATCGAGGCGTCGAGTGTTGCGTTAAACTCGTCTTCGGTTTGGTTGACGTTCAGCCCCTCGGAAAGCGCCCGTGAGAAACTTGCAACCATGCCGTTCTGGCGTGACAAGCGATCGTTCGCCTCCTCACGGGAGTAGCCACCCGACAGGGCAACGGCGCGAGCGACGTTTACATGCGCAACGCAATCAGCATAGAGGTTGTCCTGCTCCGGCAGTGTCAGTTTCAGCATGACAATTTCGTCCGGCCCGAGACTGTTGAGTTGGTCAATGATCGCCGCGTGCAGGATTTCTTCGGCGCCCGCCTTGTCCGGACAGTGAATGTCGACCTCCGGTTCAATGATTGGAACCAGGCCGGCAGCAACGATACGGCGCCCGATTTCAAACTGCTGATCAACAACAGCTTTTATGCCCGCGGAGTTGGCTTGCTTGATGACCGATCGCATCTTTGTGCCGAAAATTCCCGCCGCTTTCGCCTTTTCCAGCAGCGCATCGAGGTCCGGCATCGGGTTCATGACCTGAGCCCCGTCGACTTCGTCTGCCAGGCCTTTGTCGACCTTGAGAAACGGCACCACGTTCTTGACGCTCCACAGATAGGACGCCGTTGACTGACCTCCGACCTCCCTGTCCATCGTGTTCTCGAACAGGATAGCGCCGAGAATGCGGTCGCCGCCAAATGACGGGCTCGTCGTGATGCGGCTGCGCATCGCATGAACTACACCGAACATTTCGTCGTCGTTGGACCACGCGTCGGGCGTCACACCATAGAGACCCAGTGCTTTTGGGGTACTGCCACCACTCTGGTCGAGTGCGGCGATGAATCCGGGGGCATTTCTGATCTTGTCGAGTTGTTGTTCGTTGCTGCTCACGGTGTTTCCTGTCTGTTAAGTGTGGGAACGATATCGTGAGCAGGATTCTACATGAGAACCCTTATGATATTGAGCAGCAATTTTCAGCCGGTCGCGCGTCCTCGCCGATTGCGTCTGGCAGCCGCAAATCCGGCCATCAGGGCAAGGAACAATGCGCCAGTCGAGCCGCCGCCGCTATCGTCTTTTGGTTCCTTAACCTCAAGGCGTCCATTGGCGCTATTGTCGCTCGGGACGAGATCGGCTTCGGCCGATGTCAACGAAGCCGTTATATTCGGATTGCCCGCCGAAATGCCACTGGCTGACACGTTAACCGTCCAGCTTGAGCCGGCCGCAAATGTTGCTGCCTGGCAGGTAACCTGCTGAGCCGTCATCGTGCACGTTCCGAGCGGCCAGTTGGCCGAAGTAGCTTGCAGCGCGTTTCCAAGATCGACAGTCAATGTAACTCCCGTCGCGTCAATGGTTGCTCGATTCTCGAGCGTCGCACTGATCGATGTACTCTGGTCGATCCTGATCGTGGCGCCGGTCGGCGTGTTTACGACGAGGTCCACAGCCGGATCTACGGTCAGTTGCAGTGATTCCTGATCATTGGCCGGGCGTTCGTCGACATCTGCCGAAACGGTCGCGCTCAACGTGCCCGCACCTAACAACGCCGGAGTAACCGAAATATCCACTGTTCTTGCGGCAAATCCAGGGACATCACCGATTGTGCAACTCACCGTGCCCGCTCCACTCGTACAGGTTCCAACCGATGGCGTCACGACTCCGAGGGTCAGGTTCGCCGGTATCGTGAAGTCGACCGAGACGTTGGTCGCATCCACGCTGCCAACATTGGTTACGTTGTAGGCCAGATCCACGCTCGCACCGAACAGGACCGTTGTAGAGCTGGTGAGCGATACTGTCATGTCGACTGCCGGCACCGGATTGATGCACGACGCAGCCGCGATGTCATCAGTCATTTCGACAATACTGCAGGCTGAAAACTGGTCACTGCCATTCAGTGATGGCGCCATGATGAAAGCGCCGGTTTCGGATTCGCAGGCAGATCCGCTCTGTCCATCATGCGGCGCTCCGAAGTTATGGCCTATCTCGTGCGCAGCGACCAGGCTGTCAAACGTCGCATTATTGCCGCCTTCACTGAGGCCGGCGCCAAAGAAGTTGCTGCATAACGCGCCAGTCCACGCGATGCCAACTGTCGAGCCATCAAGGTCGCGGCCAGTATAGAGATGAGTCAAACCGTTGCTGTTCTGTAGCGGCGTGATCGAGCGGTAATCCGACAGCTCGTCCAGCAGCAGCGCCGCATCGCTGATATCGGTGAATGGGTCATTTGACGTCGAGAAAGTGTCGATTTCCGTTACCGTAATCTGAACACCAAGCTGCTGGCTATAAATGCCATCAACCATGTTGAGACGATTCAGGATCGCCGTCGCCGCCGCCGCGTCGCCGCCCTTGCTGTTAGTGAACTCGAAATCACCGACCGCACCCATTTCGATTTCCGATATGGCACCCGGCCCTTGCGATATCGGGCCGAGTTCATCAACCAGCCCATTAAGTGCAGCCGCAGCGTTTGTCGCCAGGGACATTGATCCACAACTCATTGATCCTGGAGCGATCTGTACATCGGCCAGGCGGTAGACAATCGGTCCGCGCTCCGCAACGATGCTGTCACCCGGCGCTTCGATAGCGAACATCTCCTGGCCATCGAAAAACATGCCTTGCGGTACTCCATCGGTGACGACAATGCGCGCCCATGAATTCGGGCGCCCTGCAAGCTCGCCACGATAGATTTCAACTCCATCTAACTGCGGGTTCTGCCGGGCAGCCTGCGTCAGTCGAGCATTGGTTTCGAGTTCGAGATCAAAGCTGCGACCGAGTGCATCAAAACTCAAAACGACTGGTGCCGCGAATCTCGCTTGTGGCGATCCGTTAGCTTCATCGGCAGCAACTGAACGCAAGTTCATTTGCTGCAACGACTCATAGTGCGACAGCATGATGTCATTCGGACCAGCCTCAGCGGTGGTCAAAAAAATGGCCGCACAAGCGGCGGCAATTGCCCATTTTGAAGTGCCCATCCGAGGCCCTCAGCGTGTATTCCCGGAGACCTCCTAGCTAATCAAATAGGTCCCGGCACAACAAGGAAATAAGCGTCGTCATACGACGACATCACACCCAAAAGTGTGCGGTGGCTCGCAGTTTTCGTCATTATTTGCTTATGGTTAAGCGAATAGCCTGATTCGCGGCAGTTTCGTTTTCGATATCATGTGAGTTCCACGTCAATTTGAGACAGTCATGCAAGCATCCAAGTTCCGCCAGACCATTACCTTACTTGCCCTGATTGCAAGCATCGCCACGTCCGCGCAGGCCGCCACCGAGAAGCCCGTGCTGTATGGCAAGAACTGGGTCGCGATCACAGGCAAGCCGCTGGCTGCCACAGCCGGCGCAAAGATATTCTTTGACGGTGGCAATGCCGTGGACGCCACCTGTGCAATGCTCGCGGCAGCGGCAACCATGTGGGACACATTGCACTGGGGCGGCGAGACACAGGCACTTATTCATAACCCGAACACCGGCGAGGTCATCGGAATCAACGCTCTCGGTGTCGCTCCGACCGGCGCAACACCCGAGTTCTTTCAAGCGATGGACCTTTCCTATCCACCCGAGTACGGCCCGCTCGCAGCAACGACGCCGGGAACGCCCGGTGGGCTGATGGTGATGCTGGCCGAGTACGGCACGATGAGCCTCGAAGAGGTCCTTACTCCGGCGATCGAGATGGCCGAGGGTTACCCGATCGAAGCCGGGACGGTGCAGCGCATCAACGAGAACATCCACGAGATCATGAAATGGTCATACTCGCGAGACCTGTTTCTGACTGCCGACAGCGGCAAGTCCCGCGGCCCCGATGCCGGCGACATATTTCGCCAACCACACCTCAAGGCGACATTGGAAAAGCTCGTTGCCGCAGAGCGTGCGGCACTTGACGCCGGCAAGAACCGGAAAGCCGCCATCTATGCAGCCTATGATCGATTCTACCGGGGCGACATCGCAGAGGAACTCGTTCGCTCGACCCAGGAGCTGGGCGGACTGATAACGATGCAAGATCTCGATAACTGGGAGGTCTATATAGAAGAACCCGTATCGACGAACTATCGCGGCATCGATGTCTACAAGCTGACGACCTGGACTCAGGGTCCCGTCATGTTGCAGGCGCTGAATATCCTCGAGAACTTCGATCTCGCGAGCATGGGATACAATACGGTGCGCTATATCCACACCATCTACCAGGCCATGAACCTGGCGTACGCCGATCGCGATTATTACTACGGCGACCCTTATTACCCGCCCGAGGAACCCATCGAAGGTTTATTGTCGAAGGACTACGCGCAACAGCGCGCCGCGTTGATTCGCCCCGATCGAAACAACCCGCATATTCAGCATGGCCAGCCCCCGGGAGCGGATGATGAGCGAGGATTGGTCAAGAAAATCCTCGACGATCTCATTGGCAGCAATGTCGATGCCGGAAGCGATGACGAAGCCTTCTTCCGCGGTACAACCTCGATCCAGGCTGCGGACAAGGATGGCTGGGTGGTATCAGTCACGCCGAGCGGCGGCTGGGTACCGGCTGTTGTTGCGGGCGAGACGGGTGTCGGACTCAGCCAGCGCATGCAGAGTTTTGTTCTGGATGCCGACCAGAATCCCTACAACGTCCTTGAACCAGGCAAACGGCCACGCGTCACACTGACCCCGGGCATGGCCCTGAAAGATGGCAAACCTTATCTGTCCTTCGCCGTGCAGGGCGGCGACGCCCAGGATCAGATGCTGTTGCAGTTCTTTCTCAATGTCGTCGAGTTCGGTATGGACATTCAACAGGCAGCCGAGGCTGACAATTTCCTGAGTTACCAGTTGCACCAGTCTTTTGGTGAACACATCAAAGAACCAGGGAGGCTCGGCGTCAACGAAACCGTCAACGAGTACACACGCGAACAGCTGACCAAAATGGGTTACTGGGTCGAGGTCGGGTTCTGGGGTGGCTACCAGAATACGTCGGGACACATTAATGCAATTTACTTCGATCAGGAAAACGGCGCCATGCAAGGTGGTTCGAGCAACCATGGTGATGACTATGGCATCGCCTGGTAGGAGACTCGAAACTCCGCACCGGGATCAACGTTGACCAGATCCACGCTACCCCCCATCGCGGTTGTGAGCTGATAGACGATCGCCAGACCGATTCCGGTGCCGACTGTTTCTCGGGTCAACTCGGATTCTGAACGGTAAAACAACTCGAATATCTTCTTCATTTGGTCGCGCGGGACCCCGGGGCCAAAATCACGAACCGAGAATACGATCTGGCCATTGGCAGCACGCTTGCTGCGAACCTCGACAGTTTTGTCTGCCGCATCTTTTGCAAATTTGATCGCATTATCCACGAGGTTGATGATGATCTGTGTAAAGCAATCTTCATCAATACTGATTGTCGCATCGTTCACGGACTCGTCCTGGATAAAACGCAATTCGAAGCCGGCACGCTCCACCTGGCTCGCGATCTTCGACTCGGTATTACTCATCAACTCGCCCACAGCAACAGGTTGCATGTCAAACTGGGGCTCATTCCTGGATATCCTCGCCAGTTGCAGAACATTCGAAATCAATCTCGACAGGCGTTCTGACTCGTCGTGAATAAACTCGTAGTAACGCTGACGTTTTTCATCGTCGGCCCATCCTTCCTTCAGCATCTCACCGTACATGCGAATTGACGTCAGCGGTGTCTTGAGCTCATGACTGACCGACGCGACAAAGTCCTGCTGTTGTTGGGCAAGATTAATCTGGCTTAGCCCTACCCGATACACGGCCGTAAAACCACCCAGAAAAACTAACGACAAGACGAGAGTGACCCAGCCGAGCACACCTGCACCCGCACCGGCCGGCAGATGATTAATACTGAAAATCAGTTCGAGACTGTCGAGCGGCGCGGTCAGGCGGTTGCGATACAGCAGCTCGCCGTCCAATCCCGTTGCCGTATTCGAGTAACGATAAGTGCTATTGCCATTGAATACACTAAGCGCGACGCCCTCGTACGTCACATTCAGATCGGCCATACCTGACAACGCGGTGCCCGCGAACTGCGAACCAATCGTCTCTTGAAGGAAGGCGGCCTGATCAACAACAAAGCCCTGGATGTAGCGCTCGCTGTCTCGCCACACTTTTCGATAAAGGACGAAGTGCCCACTGTCCAGCAGGCTGAATTCCAGTGGGTCGATCTCGCTTTCAAAAGTGCTGATACGCAGCGAGGACGACGCCGGCAGGTTGGAGATCGGCTCCTCTTCAGCGGGAAGCACGGACTCAGGCAACGCGATTTGTTCCCTGCGTTTGCTGCGACCCGGCGATGACTCGAATGCGCCGGCGAGACCTTGCTGTTCTGCAACTTCCCCTTCGGCGTCTTCGCTTTTCATGTCGAGCGTTTCATTGAGCGCGAATTTGCGGACTCTGTCGGTCTCGTTCTGACGTTGATTTAGCTCGTCAAAAACAGCCTGGTCGTAGTCCCTGAATTCGTCAGCTTTCTCTTTCTCTTCTTCAAGAACTGTCGCGGGCGCTGCCACCGATTTACCCACGGCACGGCGCAGGCCAGCATCCGCCTGTGCCTGCACGAGCCTGTTGTCTGCAAGCACCACCTGGATTTCCTGTGCGAGTCTTTGGCGCTCGACGAACTCGCTGTCACTGATTCCGAGGTCGCCGACCTTCGAACCGACAGCTGGCAGCAACGGTGTACTGAATGCGCCCTGGGAATCGACTTGAAAATGCCCCAACACACTCGGCAGGCTGGCGGATACCGGATAAGCAGAGAGTGGCGAACGTTGCACGAACTTGGCATTCGGGTCGCCGGTTACCACCAGGAAAGAATAGTCTGCAAATGACCGCGAGTCAGCGGCACGGATCATGTCGTTGAGCTGGCTGTCAATTCGTTGCGTCAGTTCTTCGGCGACGCCACGATGCTGGTGGAAGGCTTCCCATTTGAGCTGGCTATAAGCCTGCCAAATGAGCACCACCGTTGGCGCCGCGAGGGCGATGAAGAAAAGCGTAAGCAGGATCTGCAATCGTCTCCTGTCGAAGCCTTTTATCAGCGGTTTCGGCAACATGGATTATTTCCCTGCCACGAGCCGGTATCCGGCACCGCGGACGGTCACAAGGTTCTGGGGCACCTTCGGATCCGCCTCGATCTTGCGGCGCAATTTCGCGACATGAATGTCCACTGTGCGCGTTTCGATCTCGAGCCCCTTCGCATACCCCCAGACTTTGGCCAGTAGCTCTTCTCTCGATACCGGACGATCGGCGTTTTCCGCGAGATAACACAGGACCTCGATCTCGCGCTTCGTAAACGCGATCTCTGCACTACCGGCTTTTCCTGAGAGGTTTTCGGTATCGATTTCGACATCACCGACGCTTAGCGTCCGCGCCTGTTCCTGGCCAACCTGCGAGCGCCGCAGCACAGCCTCAACACGAAGAACAAGCTGTTGTATCGAAAATGGCTTCGGCACATAGTCGTCCGCGCCAAGCTTGAGACCGTGGATGATTTCCTCGTCCGATGATTTGGCCGTCAGCATGATGATGGGCTGGTGGCGGTCTTTGGCTCGAATTCGGTCACAGATTTCGTAGCCGTCGATGCCCGGCAACATAATGTCGAGCAGGATAATATCAAAGCGGCCCGTCAACGCCTTGTCGAGTCCCTCCGGACCTGCGGCGGCGCTGTCAACGTCGTAGCCATGAAAGACGAGCACGTCAATGAGGCCTTCCCTGATGGCCTCTTCGTCTTCCACGACCAGCACTCGAATCTGCCTGTTCATAGTGTATCTAGGCTAGCACCCCAGCCGATTTTGCACAGTGATCCTGTGTAACGTTTTTGTAAATTTTCAGTCGCCGATTTTACGCTTTCATGTCTTATTAATCGTGCCGCCTCTTCCTAATATGCCTGCATGAACTATTGCAGTAGCCACCAAGGAGGCACCACATGGCACTTATAAACCGACTATCACGACTCTTCAGAGCGGACTTCCACGCAGTTCTCGACCAGATCGAAGAGCCCGAGGCACTGCTCAAGCAGGCCATCCGCGACATGGAAGATGATCTCGCCAACACCGAGCAACGTATCAAGCTGTGTGCGCACGACCAGGATGCCCTGTCGCGCCGCAAGGATGAACTCGAGAGTTCGATTGCCGAGACCGATACCCAGCTCGACTTGTGCTTCGAGTCTGACAAAGACGACCTGGCCAAGGGATTGATCAGGAAGAAGCTCGAGGCCGAGCGGCTGCTGAAACGACTGATCGCGAAACACGAGGCGAATGCCCGTTACCTGGTTGAGCAACAAAACTTGCTGGACGAGAACGGCGCAACACTCGAAAGCCTCAGGCAGAAAGCTGAGTTGTTTGCGCAGCGTGCCTCCGTGCAGACCGACAGCAGCTCGGAGTTTGACGACATTGCCTGGATGGCGAGGGAAATGTCGATCGGTGACGACGAAGTCGAGATTGCCTTTCTCCGCGAGAAGACCATGAGGAGCCCGTCATGAAGCGGCCGACATTTATTCATGGCGTCATTGTAGCTGCAGTACTGGGATTTTTCGCCAGCGCTATTGTTGCAACCCTTACGCCGTTCGTTGGCCTCGGTGCCGTTATGCGGCTGGTCATTCCCGCACTGGCGCTTGCCTATCTGCTGTATCTCTTCAGCCGCAGCACGGAACGGCTTGGCCGTGTGACCGCGTTGAGTGCCTGGGCCGTATTGGCGGCGCTCACCTGGTGGTTTGCCCCGCCTCTACCGCTGTACCTGCTGACACATGTCGCAGCCATCTGGTTGCTGCGCTCATTGTACTTCTACTCGGGCGTGGTGCCGGCCCTAATGGATCTTGGCATCAGCACTCTGAGTATTTCCGCGACGGTTTGGGCGATTACGCGCTCCGGCAGCATATTTCTCGCGACCTGGTGTTTTTTCCTGGTGCAGGCCCTGTTTGTCGCGATCCCACCGGCCCTGGCGAAAAAGCGTACGGAACAGCAAAGCACGCCAGTGGAAAGTGAGCGATTTGAGGCCGCTCGGCGCCAGGCTGACTCGGCATTGCGACAACTGTTTACCCAATAAGCACCCCAACATTGAAAGAGGATTCAATCATGAGAACCAAAATACTGGGCATAGCCCTTTTCGCACTAACGCTGGCCGCGGTCGTCTACTACCCGCAGCTCTCCGCCAAGACTGTTAAGACCAGCCCCCCGATCGACATGCACATCACGGCCAACCCGAAGATCGATGTTGTCTTCGTGCTCGATACGACCGGCAGCATGACCGATCTCATTCAGACAGCAAAAGAGAAGATCTGGTCCATCGCTACGACGATGGCATCGGCGCAACAGACACCTGATATACGCATCGGGCTGGTCGCGTACCGTGACCGCAGCGATGCCTATGTCACCAAGGTCGTGGATCTGTCCGACGATCTCGATTCTGTCTATGCGACATTGATGGACTTTGCAGCGGACGGTGGTGGCGATACGCCCGAAAGCGTCAACAAGGCGCTTTATGATGCCGTTCACCAGATGTCCTGGAGTGAGCAGGATCAGGCCTACAAAGTGATCTTCCTGGTCGGCGACGCGCCACCGCATATGGACTACAACGAAGTCCAGTACCCCGCGATCATGGCATCCGCCCTGGAAAAGGGCATCGTCGTCAACACCATTCAGTGCGGCGACATCGTTACGGCTGTCGAGCCCTGGACGCAAATCGCCAGCCTTGGGCAGGGCAACTTCCTCCAGGTCGAACAATCAGGTGGCGCCGTTGCCTACGTGACGCCATATGACGAAAAAATTGCCACGCTGTCGGCGAAACTCGACGACACGCGCCTCTATTACGGCACCGATGAGGAGAAAAATAAGATGCGCGACAAGGTGGCTGCTACTGAGAAGCTCCATGAGGGTTCGTCGTTTGCATCCCGAGCACGACGTGGCGTCTTCAACGCCTCGGCCGGTGGCAGGGCGAACCTCCTCGGCGAGAACGAGTTGGTCGATGCAATAAGCAGCGGTGCAATTGAACTCAACGACCTCGAGGAAGATGCCTTACCGGAGTCAGTCGCGGTCATGGCGCCGGCGGAGCAAGAAGCTTACGTTGTCGGGCTGGCCTCGGAGCGTGCTGAGCTGAAGCGGCAAATCCAGGATTTGTCGCAAGACCGTGACAGCTTTCTTGCCAAGAAAGTTGAAGAAGCCGGCGGCAAGAAGGATTCGCTCGACCAGAAGATCTATGACACGGTCAAAAACCAGGCTGGCAAGGCCGGGCTTGAGTACGAAGACGGACCTGCGTACTGAGCATAGAGTTTCTTGCCCGACGCAGGGCCGGATCGCGAAGCCCCCATCGCGGTTCGGCCCTGATTCGTTTCCTGATGCGTTTCATATACTCTTGGGCTTGGCTAATAATCGCGCATAAGACGACCGGGGAATCATCATGGCAAAGCCAATCATCAACCTCGATGAACTCGAGTACACATCATTCGGCAAGGGCGACCAATTCCAGGCAGAACGAGGCCCGGTGTCGCCAAAGATCGGGGGACGAAAGCTCGGCTACGCTGTAATTCGCCTGCAGCCCGGCAAACGCGCCTGGCCATATCATTCGCATCACGCGATCGAGGAAATGTTCTACATCCTCTCTGGTAACGGCACGTTACGGCACGCGGATGAGGAGTACCCGATCAGGGCCGGCGATTTCATTTGCGCACCCCCGGACCCACAACAACCGCACCAGATCATCAACACATCAGATGAAGATTTGAGCTACATCGCGTTGAGCAACGAGATGACGACTGACGTCATGCTATACCCGGACTCGGGCAAATATGGCGTGTGGCACGGAGATTCGAGCGACCTGCGTGCACCGGGCAATTTCATGTTGTTCGGGCGCAAGGAAAACGCCGTAGACTACTGGGACGGTGAGGCAGAGGACTAAGAGGGCGCGCAGGACCTGGCAAGATGACTGATAAGCAACTATGGCGCGAAGCAGCTGACGATATCTTCTGGTATCAGCCGCCGTCGATCGTATTGGACGACAGCAATCCGCCTTTCTACCGCTGGTACCCGGACGGTGTAACAAATGCCTGTTTCAACGCGCTGGACGTTCACGTCCGGAATGGGCGTGGCGAACAACCCGCGCTGATATACGACAGCCCCGTTACCGGCACCAAATCCCGTCTTACCTATGTAGAGTTGCTCGACGCCGTGGCACGATTTGCGGGTGTCCTGGCCTCTCTCGGAGTAACAAAGGGCGACCGAGTTCTCGTGTACATGCCGATGGTGCCCGAGGCCATTATCGCCATGTTGGCCTGCGCCCGGCTTGGTGCTATCCACTCAGTCGTCTTCGGCGGCTTTGCCAGCAATGAACTCGCCGTACGAATTGATGATGCGAAACCAAGGGTCGTTGTCTCGGCATCTTGTGGTGTGGAGCCAACACGAATTGTTTCCTATAAGCCGCTGCTGGACAGCGCGATAGAGTTGGCCGAATACAAGCCGGAACATTGCGTCATCCTGCAACGAGAACAACAAATGGCCGAACTGGTTCTCGAGCGCGACGTAGATTGGACGCGTGCAGTGGATGCGGCCGATGCGGTGGATTGTGTACCGGTAGAGGCGAATCACCCGCTCTACATTCTCTATACATCGGGAACGACGGGGCAACCGAAAGGCGTGGTTCGAGACACGGGCGGCAGCATCGTCTCTCTGAAGTGGAGCATGTCACACATCTACGGAGCAAAGCCCGGCGATGTTTATTGGGCTGCGTCGGACGTAGGCTGGATAGTCGGACATTCGTACATTGTTTATGCCCCGCTGTTGCATGGAAATACGACCGTGATTTATGAAGGTAAGCCGGTCGGCACACCAGATGCCGGCGCCTTCTGGCGCGTCATCTCCGAGTATGACGTCAAGATACTGTTCACTGCACCGACCGCGTTTCGAGTTATAAAGAAAGAAGACCCGACAGGATCATATGTTGAGCAATATGATCTCAGCGGGCTGCAGTCTCTGTTCCTCGCCGGTGAACGATGCGACCCGGACACGCTGGATTGGGCGACAGACAAACTCGGCATCCCTGTCATTGATCACTGGTGGCAAACCGAAACAGGTTGGCCTATTTGCAGCAATTGCCTCGGTGCGGAGATGTTGCCGATCGTACCCGGCTCGCCTGCGCGGCCGGTGCCTGGCTACGACGTAAGCGTACTGCGCGACGATGGATCGACCGCATCAAGTGACGAAATCGGCGCGCTCGTAATCAAGAGCCCACTGCCGCCAGGAACATTCATAACCCTGTGGAATGCCGACGAGCGCTTCGCAGAGTCCTACTTCTCGAAGTTTCCCGGCTATTACGAAACAGGCGATGCCGGCTATATCGACGACAACGGTTATGTCTTTGTCATGGCACGCACCGATGACGTCATAAATGTCGCCGGGCACCGGCTGTCTACAGGTGCAATCGAGGAGGTGCTTGCGGCACATCCCGATGTAGCGGAATGCGCTGTTATCGGCGTGGCAGACGCGGTGAAAGGACAATTGCCGTTGGGCCTCCTTGTCCTCAGCAATGGCGTAATCAAATCGGACGAATCCGTTGTCAGGGAAGCCGTGCAAAAGGTCCGGGATGAGATCGGTCCGGTTGCGGCGTTTCGCCAGTGCGCTGTCGTAGGACGCTTACCCAAGACCCGCTCCGGCAAAATATTGCGCGGCACGATGCGCAGCATCGCCGATGGCGAGGCCTGGAACATGCCGGCCACAATTGAAGAGCCAGCCGTTCTGGACGAAGTGACGTCCGCCTTGCAGGGACTGGGATACGCAAGTCCCTTATTCGACTAGGTTATAAGCGCATGAACAGCTGATCTTGGAGATCCTGGCGTGCGCGGCCTAGCATCGAGCGATGCTGAAAATCTACGTAATTCATGAAAACCGCCAGTGGACGGCGCCGCTGCTAGCTGCGTTGGAAGCACAGGGTTTGCCATACGAGGACTGGTTTCTCGACCGCGGTACGCTCGATCTGTCAAAGCCACCACCCGAAGGTGTCTTTTACAATCGCATGAGCGCATCGTCGCACACGCGCGATCATCGATTTGCGCCGGAGTACACGGCGGCCGTATTGGCCTGGCTCGAGAGCCATGGGCGGCGCGTAATAAACTCCAGTCGCGCGTTACAACTGGAAGTCAGCAAGGTCGCCCAGTATGCAACGCTTGAACAGCACGGCGTTCGTACGCCAACCACGATTGCAGTTGTCGGCAAGCGCGAATTGCTATCGGCAGCACAACAGTTCGAAGACGCGTTTATCACCAAGCACAATCGCGCTGGCAAGGGTCTCGGCGTGCGCCTGTTCGAGGATGCGCGCGAATTGCTTGACTACATCGACAGCCCGGAATTCGAGGAACCGATCGATGGCATCACACTGTTGCAGGAGTACATCCACGCCCCGGCGCCATTTATAACGCGATGCGAATTCGTCGATAATCGTTTTCTGTATGCCGTGCGAGTCGACACTTCCGACGGCTTCTTGCTTTGCCCTGCCGACGAGTGCCAGATCGACGGCGTGCATTGCCCAACAGTCGCAACGTCAAAATTCGAAATTATTCCTGACTTTGATGATTCGATCATTCACGCGTATGAAAAAGTGCTCAGCGACAACGACATTCACATCGCCGGCATAGAGTTTATTGTCGATGCGGACGGGACCAAGTACACATACGACATCAACACCAACACGAATTACAATCCCGCAGCAGAGAAAGCGGCAGGGCGATCCGGCATGGATGCGATAGCGACATTTCTCGGCAGGGAACTGGCCAATCTCGGCTGGCAGGGCCTGCACAACACGATTGTTTCTGCGGCCTGAGTCACGGACGCTTAACGCCGCTCGTAAGCGTCGCTGTAACGAACAATACTCCTGGTTCCCAGCCTGGTTCCGTTTTCTATCTCCGGCCCTCTTGCCGTGACTTCGATCATCGCCTGACCTATCTGCTGTGCTTTCACGGCTGCCCCCACGGGCGCGAAAAATCCGTAGAGAATGTCCTGCCCCAGCGTCGCCTCTTCGTTTGTGGGACCGATATAGTCGGGCCGATAGGCGATCACGCGAAGATTCGAACCATCAGCAAAGCCGAACAGTGAATTCTCCGCGCGCACTTTTTCACGCGCCCACATGGCTGTTGATTCCTCGGATATGTCGCTCGAGCTGATGTAGTGAAAGGATGTGTCGGGCTTGTCACTGACGCTTGTCCACTCCTTGACGAATTGCACCGGAAAATCAACGTGAATCATGCCGTAGGTTTTTTCGTCTACGCCGACAGAGCTGATACCGATCGCCCAGAACACTGCATCGGCTTCTGCGATCTGCTCATGAATTGCCGAGTAGTCGAGGTAGTTCTTGTGCAAGGTCATTTGCACCTTGCCTGACGCGATACCTTTCTCTATGCGCGGCGTCGCTCGCCGTGTAATGACATGAATATTCTCGATGCCTGGGTCTGCCAGGGCGGCTTTCAATATGCCATCGCCGGCGGTTCCACTCGCGCCGAGTATGGCAACCGTTTCATGGTTGGTACGCGATGCTTCGAGAGTCTCGACCGTACGATCATCAGTGACGACCATATACACGCCCGTCATATAGAAGAGCGCGAACAGAATCAGCGGTATGAGAAGTATGGTTCGAAGTCGGGGTAGTTTCATGACGGTCCTGTCTACTGTTCAGATACGCACAGTGATCTCGAGCCCGCCCTCAAACGGGACTGTCATGGTCCGAAACCGATTTACAGGGTCGTTCACAAACCTGAAGTAGTCGCGGTAATATTCCGCCGATTCAGTGGTGTTATCACATACTACTATTGCACCTGGTCGAAGCTGTGGTGAAATCAGCTCGAGCGCGGGCAGCGCCACATCCCAGATGTCGACCAGCATGAAGTCAACCGGTCCACCGACGTCCTGCAAGGTACGCCGCAGATCGCCTTCGCGAAGATCGATGTATTCACTCAGGCCCGCGTCCGCGAAGTTCTTGCGGGCAATTGCCACCTTCTCGGGTTCGTGCTCTGTGCCTATCACCACACCATTCCCGACCTGGTTATCGCGCAATGCGGCCGCAAGATACAAAGTAGAAACTCCGTGCGAAGTTCCGGCTTCTACAATGCGTGTAGCCCTGAGCGAACGACATAACAGATAACAATACTCGGCCTTATCCCGGTCAAGCGCGACCAGTTTGTCCGATAGAAAGCGGTGCATGTCTTCGTCGCAGTGGGTATCAGGATCGACAAGCCCTTCTTGCGCACGACGTTCATAGTAGGCATCAGTCTCGACAACCTGCGCATCGCTCTCTGCGTGCAGCCGTTCTAGCAGTGCTTCTAGTTTTGGATCATTCAGTGGTGAAGTCATCTTGGATTCGCCTGCCAGTACGCCCAGATTACGACTATGTGTTTGCGTTGCCAAATCGTTGATAATGCACGCTCCGGAGCGAAGGTGGACTGGCCGCACACGACTTCTGACCATTGATTGAAAAACTCTCCTATCGCGCTGATATTGACGGACTGAGGGCTATTGCGGTCCTCGCCGTTATCGCAGCCCACCTCCCTGAGAAATTTCTCCCCAGCGGTTTCCTCGGCGTAGATGTGTTCTTCGCGATTTCGGGCTATGTCGTTTCGGCCTCTCTCCTGAACCAGCGGAGAACGCAACTCCCGCGGCTCTACGTCGGCTTTCTCGCGCGGCGTATAAAACGACTGATGCCTGCACTTACGTTGTGTGTGGCGGTCACCGGAATCGTCGTGTTGGCCACAGATCCCTTTCCGCGACACTCGATCCAGACGGGGCTCGCCGCACTCTTTGGCTTCGCGAATATCGTGTTGTTTGTTTTCGAACTCGATTACTTTTCGCCGTCCTCCATGTTCAACGCGTTCACTCATACCTGGTCGCTAGGTGTGGAAGAACAGTTTTACGTCGTTTTCCCGATGTTCGTCTGGCTATTCTATTTCAGGACGCACAGCAATTCGTTCAAGACCTTGTCTGTCGCCATGATCCTGGGTGGGATTGTTTCGGTGACGATGTTTGCCTGGCTGTATGAGGACCACCAGGCGGCGGCTTTTTTCCTGATGCCCGCACGGATATGGGAGCTGGGCATCGGCGCTCTCGTCTTCCTGGCATCGCGCCGCACGCAGTCGGAGCGGCTGCAATTGATCCTAAGACGATTGTCTCCGTTCGCTTTAGCAGCGCTCATCGCTTGTTTCCTGGTCCCCGAGCACTACGCCATGCCGGCAACGCTTGCGGCCGTCGGTTTGACGGGTCTGCTGCTAGCCACCGACGAACATTCACCCGCCGCCCGCCTGCTGATGCTGCCACCTGTTGTTTATGCGGGGAAAATCTCTTATTCCCTGTACCTGTGGCATTGGCCAATCATCGCTCTTGGCCCAATCGTGCTCGCCACTGCGTGGCGGTCTTCGGCATTGTATGTCGTTGCCACGGCAATCGCCGCCGCAGTTTCCTTTCACTGGGTCGAAAAGCCGATGCGATACCGGGTCTGGACCACGCGCAGGGGGCTTGACATAGGGGCGGGTCTGGCCGGTAATTTCGTTCTCGCAACAGTGTTGTTTGTGGCGATGGTCAGGATGGATGCCGCTCCTGAATCGACGACAGCCGTGCTTCATCCTCCCGCCTACCTTCCCGTCATGCCCAGCGGAAAATCGCACGCTATGACTTGTGCGCTCGACGGCGGCAGCAGGACATTCGAGCCTGACACCATCGAGAATTGCACGGTGCCGGCGATGCCCGGTCGGCCCACTATCTGGGCCATGGGGGATAGTCATTCCGGGCATCTGCAGGGCATGTTGTATGAATTGCACGACCGGCTCGGCGTTGGCGTGCACCTGGTGGAAACACCGGGTTGGAGCTTCCCGTTTCCGGCCGGCAAGGTGTTTGCCCCTCGCACACAGGTATTCGACAACATATCCGCGCTGTTCCAACCTGGCGACATTGTTCTCGTGTCGCGAATCTTTATGTCGCGGTCACTTCCCTACACGATCGAGGAACTAAGGCCGTGGCTATACAACGTATCCCGCCTCGCCGATGACCTTGCTGCGAAAGGAATGTGGCTCGTGATCACCGGGCCACCGCCCATATTCCCCTACGACGACATTCGCGAATGCAATCTGGACGAACGAGACAGCTGCCGATTGAGAAGGAATGACATGGCGCCGCTAATCGATGAGATCATGGATCAACTGGGTACCCTGGAGGCGAGCAGGGAAAACATCGCAATCTTCAATATATTTGATTCAGTGTGCCCGGCCGGTTACGAGTATTGCTACCCCGACGATGGCAGCAGTTTCTTGTACCGTGACAAAGATCATTTCAACTCGCTGGGATCACAACTCCTGGCTGAGCCTTTTGTCGACATGCTGCGCTCGTCAGGGACGCTCGTACCGGGAACATAGAACCAGCCGAGGGCCGGCGCAATGACTATCGCACGGGAAACGCGTGAGCACTGCCCCTGAAGATGGCGTTCATGAAGATCACGTTGAGCCCGGTCTGGTAAGCGCGAACATTCGGGTCGACGGTAAATGCGATAACGAAACCCGAACCAAGATTCTGTACGGCCGCAAATGGCTTGAACGCCAGCTGTTTTCTATTCTCCTCCCACATGTACCCGCTGGCCAGTAACGAATCGGCCGACTGGTATCTCGCGACATTCATTCCTGCGTCGAGTTTGATGGGCGTGTATATGTCGGTGCCGCCGTAAACAACGTTAATCGTCTCTGCGACGCCCGCACCAAGCCAGTGATCCGGGTCGACATCCGCGCGCGCTATGATGCCATCCTGGGTATCCGGGCTTTCTGAATCAGGTTCGATGGTCGATTCGTATTCGTCGGCACTCGTCAGGTACTTGCCGTCGACGGTAGGCTCAACTTTCTCATCGTCATCGCCACCCTGTGCTCCGCTGCTGTCGCTATCGTCGCCACCCTCGCGCACAGCGTTCTCACGGCGTATCGAAATCAGATCGACGTTCGGGTCGGCGAGAAAGCGGTTCGCAGTACCCAGGCCGATAAGCACACCGCCTCTCTCAACCCACTGCCTGAGGTTTTCGACGCCGGCCTCGCCAAGAATTGACGCGTAATCGCCCCGGCCTGTCGAGGGAAGAATCAGGACCTGGTAGCGGTCCAGGTCCGAGGTAGCCAGGCGGTTGGTGCGGATCGCCGTGACCGGGTAGTCGAAGACTCGCTCGATAACGTAGCGCGTGTTGCCGGCGCTGTTGCCCCACGTCGGCGTATCCCACGCCATTGCGACTTTCGGCGGTCTGTGCACAACGACGTGTTCGCTGCCGAAGTGCGGCCCGTCGGTGACCCAGCCATCGTCCACCGAGACAACATTGGCGCCCGTGCGTTCAGCGAGGGCCCTGACCAATCCATGCAGGGTATCGTCGTTGTCCGCCACATCAATAATCAACGTGCCCGACGGGTAGCGACGACCAGCGTGCGTAAACGCGCGATCCGTGCTCTTTACGTCGAGTCCGGCCCGCAGCGAATTTGCAAGAAAACGTACCGCGGTAGCCTCGCCCCACGGCACCAGGTAAGCAACACTGGCGTCCCCTCCCGATACGGTCCCAGGATGCACGAGTTCGCCGCTTGCGGGTCGCGAGGCGACGGATACAGCACGGTTACAACCATCGGCGCGCACATTCATCATCAATGGCAACGACCACGCAGTAACATCGTAGATCTGGTCACCCATGTCCTTCGTGCGGCGACGTTCTTGTTCGGCCATGAATGTCGCATCCATTGGAACATCGGTATCCATCAAAGTCCGGATCAGGCGTTTCGCCGGTTGTGCAAGATTGATGACATAGCTTCCCGCCTGGTACGAGTTGCCGCAGGCGCGAAACGCTTCGGTCGCGACATCAATTTCAACGCCTTGCTGAACAAGCAAACCGGCGAGCTTGTTCGCGCCGGCCTGGTCGTTCTGCGTCGGCAGGACGTAGCTGCGAATATCACCACTCGTGCCTTCGGCAATTGCAGACACCTGGTAGTCATAAAAATCCTGGAGCAACTTCTCACGATTGGTCGCTACAGTTTCCGCCGAGCCCAGCGACGTCACAAAGTGGTTACGAACGGTGGATGCGTAGGTCATTTCGCCGCCATGGTACTTGCGAAAAACCAGCCCTCGCGCAGATGCTTGTTCGTAGGTCATCGCGACGCTGCCGAAGTACGCTGGCCAGCTCGAGCCATAACCTGGATAGAACGCGTCGTATACCTCGGCCGTGAAGTAGTCGATGCCGAAGTGATTAAACCAGCGCGCGTTGGTCCGGCCAAACAGTTCCTGGCTCTCACGCTGATCTGCGGCAAGGTGCGGATTGAAGGGAATGGCATCTGGAGCAAAGTAGTAGGTGCTATCCCCGCCCATCTCATGGGCATCGACAAACGCCACGGGATACCACTCTTGCACAGCTGCTACCCGGCCCTGGGTCTCGGGTTGCGACATGATGAACCAGTCGCGGTTCATGTCGAACAGATAATGATTCGTGCGACCACCGGGCCATGGTTCATTGTGTTCGGCAGATATGCGATCTGAATCAGGCATCAGGCCTTCAGCCTGTTCGAAATGATGGATAAAGCGATCGCGGCCATCCGGATTTTGCATCGGGTCGATGATCACAACCGTGTTCTCGAGAATTTCGCTAACCCGGTCGTCGTTTTCGGCGGCGAGTAAATGATATGCCGTGAGCATCGCGGCATCGGTCGACGAAATCTCGTTACCGTGCACGCCATACGACAACCAGGTAACAGCAGGTTGCGACTGAATGATCGTGTCGGCCGCCTGGCCACTTATATTACCGGCATTCCTTAACAGCTGCATACCGTCCTTGATCTCGTCAATGCGTGCCATATTTTCTGCCGATGTGATCACGGCGTAGATCAAGTCACGACCTTCCCAGGTCTCGGCATAGCGGTGCACCTGGATCCGATCCGGGTGCGCCTCCGCCAACGTGTCGAAATAGCGGATCGCATCCGCATGCCAGGTAACGCGCTCGCCCGGATTGTGTCCGGTGACTTCCTCGATCGTCGGCACAAAGCGATCGTAGATTGCGCCGGGCCAGAATTCGAATGTCTCTGCGCTGACAGCCGATGCGAACAGCGCCGCCGTGATTACGGTGATGAATCTCATTAGGACCCCCTGGTCGCAGTTCAATCGCGCAAGTATGTATCGAGGAATGTCAGGTAAGCCTCGGACGCAGCGATGCGATTTTTTCGTTTCGAAAAGCCGTGACCCTCATCGTCGAAAACGACGTATTCAACAGGTACCTCATTTGCTTGCACCGTCGCAACGAGCTCATCGCTCTCGATCTTTAGCACCCGCGGGTCGTTCGCGCCCTGCACGACCAGCAATGGCTTCTTGATATTGTCCGCGTGAAACAAAGGCGATATGCGCCGCAGGCGTTCGGCGTCCTCAACGGGATCACCCATTTCGGTATACAGCCAATCGCGGATGGCTCCCCACCATGGCGGCACGCTCTCAAGCGTGCGTAGCCAGTTTGTCACCCCCACGATATCGACGCCGACGTCGAACGCGTCAGGCTCAAATGCCAACGCCGCCGCGACCATGTAGCCACCGTACGAACCACCCATTATTCCTATGCTGTCGCCGTCGATCCAGTCGAGCGTCTCCAGGTACCTGCGGGCGAAAACGATGTCCTGCAGGTCTTCCTCACCGTGGCGGCGGTCATCCATGTGGTAGAACGTTTTTCCGTATCCGGACGAGCCGCGATTGTTGGCGGCGAAGACAGCATATCCATGATTGACTAGATGCTGAATGGTTGGCGAATAGTTGACCCTGCTCTGACCGCCGGGCCCGCCGTGGACCCACACGATCGCGGGGACGGAATTCTCCGCGGATGCCTGCAACGGACGATACAGAATTCCCGGAATCTGCAGGCCATCGAAACTTTCATAGCGGACAACCGTGCTGGGGGCCAGGTGCACCGCATCAATGCCGGGGTTTAGTGCGCTCGTGAGCTTTCGGCTCGTGCCGTCTGCCAGGTCGAACACGAATATGTCGGACGGTGAAATATCGGAATTGACGATGAGCGCCAACTTCGAATCATCCGCGGCAAATCGCAGGCTGGAGAGGTCACCGGGCGGCAGCTCGGGGAGTGCAACCGCTTCGCCACTGCTGCGGTCGATCAGCGAGACCTCGGTCCGTGCGTCGGCGTTGATGCCGTAGGCGTGATACCTGGCCGTATTGGAAAACGAGATGTACAGCACGTCCCAGTCTGCCTGCACCAGCGGTGCTTTCTCGCCGCTTTCGAGGTCATAACGCCAGGCTTGCCCGAATTCGCCATACTCGTCCGTCGTATAGGTGAGGAAACGGTTGTCTGTACTGAACGATGCGGCGTTGTGATTTACGGTCCCTTCATGCTCCGTAATGAGGGCCGGCGACTTTTCTTCGCTGTCGAGATCCACAAGGTAGACATCCGAATTCGCACTCGCCGGGTCCTTGTCGAGTGCAATCCAGCGACCGTCGCGGCTCACCTCTACGACGCTGAAGCCGGAATTCTCGAACACCAGTTCGCGACTATAGTCATCGGCCGAATAGCGATATACATCGAAGAAACTTGGGTCGCGCTCATTCGAGCTGAGATAGAAGCCCTCTCCGTCGCTGCTCCAGCTAATGAATCCGGCTTTGAGGTCCTCCCCCGGCGTGAGGTCCGACGTCGACCCGTCTTCTTCCTGTACAAGTACATGGTTCTTTTCGTCGCCATGTGCATCGAAGGTGTAGAGGATGCGCTCGTCGTTCGGGAACCAGCTGATAGCAGACGTGGTCTGGTCTTCCGAAAAAGTGAGCTGCTCGGGTGCACCACCGGCAACGGGCAATTTGTAGACGTTTCGTACTCCGGTTTGGTCCGACGATATCAATAACGACGCACCACCCGGCGAGAACGCATGTCCGGGGTAAGGCACCATCTGGTAGGACGTGGTTTCGAAGAATTGCTGTGCCGTATAGGTAACGTGTGTCGCCTGCGGCTCTTCTACTGGGGTTTCGTTTTCTGAACACGCAGCAATGAGACAAAACGCGGCTCCGACTGCTATTATTTTTCTCGGAAGCATTTCTGTGGCTCCAGGTTATTGAGTCGATACACTCACTTTAGCCGATCAGCGTTCCCGGTCAAGCCGGTCACGCTGTAAACGACTGGAGTTTGATTAGTCTTATTTGATGGAACTTGATTATGAAAATGTATAACGTGCTGGGCTTTGCCTCACTTGGTTTGCAACTCGTCATTTCTGCTTTGCTGGCACCGACTTGGCTCGGGCCAGAATGGGGCATGGTCATCGGCTTCGGGTATTTGTTGATTTCCTGGTTTATGGGTGGGCTATATCTTTCCGACATCATTCACCTGGGAATTGCGCACCGTGCGCTGGATTACAAGGAATGGTTCATCAAAACGGTGACTCTCGTCAATAGTGCTTTTTTCGTCTATGTCGATCCTGTGAGTTGGGTCAACCGCCACCGGCTCCATCACAAATTTTCCGACCACCCAGGCGACCCGAACAAACTGGATGCCGACGGCTTTTGGAAAACGATGTATCTCTGCATTTTTCCCTACAAAACGACCGATAACCTGGCGACGGACGACATTCTCAAGACCTGGCCGTTCCGCCTGGTCTCGCATCCGGTGTTTATCACCATCTCTCCGATTCTCAGCGTAGGTTTTTTGTGGTTGTTCGTTCGGGACTGGACCTTCGCCATCGGGGTGTGGTTCGGCGTGCGCGTTTTTGCGCTATGGGTCAACATGGTGCAAAACTACTGGACCCACGACCGTCGCTGGGGCACGCGGCGATATGCCGACGATGTCGATAATGCCATGAACATAGGCGACTGGCTGCCGGTCGCAGCGACCTTTAGCGCCTGCTGGCAAAACAACCATCACCACTATCCGCACCTGTTGCGCACGACGCACGCTCCCGGCGAATTCGACTTCGGCTATATGACCGTCCGGGTCATGAGCAGACTAGGCCTCGTCAAGCCGTCCAAAACGGGAACGGTCAAGCCGAAAGACCTGGGGCTTGTGGAACTCGCCCTCTGACGGCAGCTTAGTCCCGTTTAAACGGGTAGACGAACTGGCGGAAGAATCCCTGCGGCATCGTGGCACCGATTAGTCCGTAGCTTTCTGGCCATGCGTCTTTCGGCAGATGGTAAGTCCCGAACAGGCGATCGATGAACGGAAAATGGATCGCGAAGTTGACGTCCGCCGCGTCCGGATCCGCCGCATGATGCCAGTGGTGATAACGGCATGTCACAAAGTAAGGCTCGATCCACCTCGTACGAGGACGGAAATCCGTGTGTGAGAACGTGGCGTGGAACGCGACGAACAACAGATATCCGGCCATCACGCTCTGCGAGAACCCGAGCAGTGTCATCGGGATTAGAATCAGGCTGCGAGTAACGAGGATATCGACGAAGTGTGAGCGTGAGCCGGCGATCCAGTCCATTGTCTTGATGGAATGATGGACCGCGTGGAACGGCCAGAGGAATGAAACCTTGTGAAAGGCCCGGTGAATGGCGTACTGACACAGGTCAGCCACAACGATAGCCAACGGGAACTGCACGATAAACGGCAGGCCCCCGACGGTTTCCATGAGCGCCGGGATCGCGAACCATTTCGATGCAAAAGTGGCAGGTAGCAGAATCGCGAAGGTGGTCAGTTGTGCAGGAAGATGGGTGGCTACGAAATAGAATGTATCGGTGGTCCATTCAGGCCGGAACGTTCCTTGCCCCGGATGTCGCGGCCAAAGCCGCTCTATGGGGACGAAAACAAGCGTCATTACCAGCAGGTCCAGGAGGAACCAGTCGAATCCGATTCCTATTTTCGACCCGGCATCTCCCAATGGTGTGCTTGCGCCGCCGAACAGCGCCGCACCCAACCCAAGGGCGACGCCGGTCAGGCCCAGCACCTTGCGTTCGCGCAGGATCGCCGAGATAGCGCCGAGCACGAGCGCAGCGGCAATGATCCCCTGGATCAGCACCCTCATGATCTCTACCGGATAGAACTCGCGGGCCTCGGGAAGCGTCAGAAGCCCCGGGAATTGCATCGTGAGAACCCCTCCGATGCCAAGCACTCCAAAGAAGACGGATGTCGTGCCGCTAACCCATCCGGTCCCAATATGAGTTGGCTCCGAATCGCCAAATAGCTTGCGGAAGAATTCGTCGGACATGGCTAATTCTCTAAAATGCTGCGATGGCTACGCATCATAGGTGTGCCAACCTGCTTAAGCGAGCGGAATTTCCGCTACTGGTGCTTGTAAACAACGCCGCCTTTCATCACAAAATCGACATCTTCGAGTTCGGCGATGTCGTCAAGCGGATTGGCATTGACAGCTATGATGTCCGCGTACATGCCAGGCGCAATCTCGCCAACGCGATCTTCCCATCCCAGGAGATCGGCAGTTACTGACGTCGCCGACTGAATTGCCTGTGCCGGTGTCATGCCGAAACGCACAGCACGGGCGAATTGCTTGCCGTTATCGCCGTGCGGATAGACGCCCGAATCCGTTGCGAAGACGACCTTGGCACCCATTTTTACAGCCAGCGAAAAACTCTCCCGCTGACTTGTACCGACTTCGCGCTCCTTGTTGATGTTCTCTTCTGGCACGCCATTCGCCGCGCCTTGTTCGAGCGTGTACTCGGTGTTGTAAATGTCGAGAGCAAAATAGGTGCCTCGATCAATTCCCATTTGTACGGCCTCTCTATCCAGGAAGCTCGCATGCTCTATCGAGTCGACACCGGCAATGATGGCCCGCTTTATGCCTTCATTGCCATGCGCGTGTGCTGCGACTTTGCGGTCATGGGTATGTGACTCATCGACAATCGCCTGCATCTCTTCAAGCGTGTATTGGGTCATACCGACCTTCGTCCCTTTTGAAAAGACACCCCCGGTTGCACAGAATTTAGTGAGGTCGGCCCCGTATTTGACGTTCTTTCGCACTTGTTCGCGCACGGCCCAAGGCCCATCAGCAACACCATCACCCCGCTCTTCAAAAGACGAATTCAGGCTGTTGCGGTCGCAATGCCCACCGGTAATGCCGAGGCCTGGCCCCGATACCGCCATGCGAGGGCCCGGTATTTCGCCAGCATTGATCGCATTGCGCAGTGCGACATCCGCGTAATCCCCGGCACCCACGTTACGAATGGTCGTGAATCCCGCTATGAGTGTCTTTTCAGCATTCACGACACCACCTATGGTGGCGCGGTGAGGCGACTGGAAATAGCCGGCAAAAAAATAGTTATCGAGATTGCCGATTACATGCGTATGCATATCCATCAATCCGGGCAAAACAAAGGAAGATGACAAATCAATGATCTCCACGCCGTCGGGTATGCTGATATCGGATCCCCCGACTGCCAGTATTTTGTCGTCCTCCACGACAATCACGGCGTCCCTTGTAACTCTGCCGCTGCGCGAGTCAAACAATGAGCCAGCTTTGATGTATGTCATCTCGCCGGCTAGTACCGTGGTGCTAAGCAGCGCGGTAGCAATGCTCGCAGCGCCGATAGACTGAATCCAGTTACGCATCAGTTTCTCCCTCTCATAATCCGATCTTTCGTCAGAGTATTCGCAATGTACCAGATCTGAATCCGTTTCCTTCCCGGATGCATCTGCTTAGTACTGGAGACAATTTCAGGGATGGACTATGAGCTGGGTTCTCAGGATCTTCAAGTGGTTTTCTATCGGGCTTCTGGGCCTTATTGTCGTCACGCTTGTGGCTGGTCGTATTTACCAGGTAACTAGCGAGTCTGATGACCTCGCCCGCCATCCCGCCCCAGGTGGGCTTGTCGCCGTCGATGGCCGTTTGATGCACATCAACTGCATTGGACAAGGTAGCCCAACCGTTATTTTCGAACTAGGTGTTGGTAGCAGCTCCACCAGTTGGAACAACGTGCACAAGCGGGTGTCGCAATTTACAAGGGCATGCGCTTACGACCGACCGGGCCTGGGATACAGCGAACCGACCGATCAACCGTTGCGCTCGAGCAACGTGGCCGAGCGACTACAAGAACTGCTACGCGCGGCCAAGATAGAAGATGACCTTGTGCTTGTGGGCTGGTCAGCCGGTGGCGTGTACATTCGCGAATTCTATAGACGATATCCAGAGCGAGTCGAAGCGATGCTGTTCGTGGATTCCAGCCATGAACAACAGGCAAACAGAATGCCGCAGTCATCTGGTGGTGGCTCTGATCCCATGCTGGGAATCGCAAGCCGACTGGCACCGTTTGGAATCGTGCGCATGAGCGGAATTCTCAATCAGAGGGTTGAGCGTGGAGCCGGATCTGTCGAGTTGAAATCGCAACTGAAAGCCGTTTATCACCAGTCGCATATCCTGAAAACGGTGTTGCGGGAGTCCGCCGCATTCGACCTGGACATTAACGCCGCCCAGCCGCCCTCTCCTTTAGGCGATCTTCCACTCATTGTTCTAACGCGCGGAATTTCAGACTCGTCGCAGCAAGAGAGTGATGCCCGGAATCAACTTCAGCAAGAGCTCACGCTTTTATCCACCAACGGCAAGCAAATCATTGCCAGCGAAAGTGGCCACCATATCTACGCCGACCAACCTGCACTCCTGGTCGGGTCGGTAGAAGACCTGGTTCTGCTGGTGCGCGAGAGATAGCTTTTGCAGTGACCGCCTCAAGTGTGCACCGAACTTAGGTGTCCGGTCGTTCGCGTGTTTCTGCCGCGGGCACGACCAGTGAAAAACTGGATCCCTCGCCTGGCTCCGACTCCACTTCAATCTCTGTTTCCAGGAGACTGACGCTGCGCTCAACGATCGCAAGGCCCAGACCGAGGCCGCCGTTCCTTGCGACGGGGTCATCGTTTACCCTGTAAAACTCATCGAATATCCTGGCCAGCTGATCGCCGGCAATACCAATACCGGAATCCCGGACAGTGATTCTCAGCCCGGCGGGCTCGCGGTGACAAGAAACCTTTACCTCACCCCTGATCGTGTATTGGATGGCATTTGACACCAGGATTCGAATAATTCGTGTAAACAGCATGCTATCCGAAAGCGCGACTTCAGGTTGCGCATCGAATTCTAGCCGCAAGCCCTTCGCCTGTGCCTGATACTCAAACTCACTCTGCAGTCGCTGAAAAGTCTCCTGGATCGAAATTTCCGTGATTTCCACGTCAATCTCGCCTGATTCGAATTCGCTGATTTCCAGGAGAGAGTTCAATAAATCACTCAAACGAGTGAGCGCGTCGTGTTGCATCGCAAACATTGCCTGCGCTTTTTCTTCTGTGACGGTCTTGCACAGAGCACCATTAAGCAGGCTCAAGGTCTGAAGATGTTGTCGAACTTCATTGCTCGCAGTGTCCAGGAATCGTGACTTGGCATCTCGTGCCCGTTCGGCTTCCTGCTCAACCTGCTGCAACGCCTCCTCCAAATTCCTGCGCCTGGTGAGGACAAGCCAGCTCCCGCCAATCGCTGTCAGCCAGATCGCGGACAGTGCCAGCAATCTGTTCGCAACGACCATCCACGGAATACCGGCCGGTTCCGACAGAAGAAAACCCAGTACCGTGAGAACGGATACGCCACCGGCGACCATCAACGAGTGTTGCCATTTGGGCAACCATAGAGCGATCAGGACCACACCGACGTAAGCTACACCTGCAGCGACGCCCAATGGCAGCGACGCGATATCGACGATGAAAATGCCCGCGGCCAGCAGAGTGCAAGTCAGGGCGATTTGCAGATTTGATTGATTCCCGAAGGCTTTGGCTAATCCGGCACGAATTGTCATTGTTTCCTGGCTCTTCCCTTTTGGCGAATCCATCTATATGAACGACGCATTCGGTGCCGTTACATTTAAATAATTTACATTCCGGTACGGGCAAAGGGGTATAGGTAATGGCCGAGGCATTCAGCGGACCGAGTTACTGATTCCCGCCTGTGAAAGCGCAAGTCATACGTACTTACCACAACAAAGCGCTGCCATTTGATTTGCTAGAATTTTTCTTGCCAATGGATATGCTTGAGATTCAGTTATGAAGATTCGAATTCGCGGTGATAGTGTGCGCTTGCGGCTGAAACGCAGTGAGGTGGTTCAGCTTGCGGCGGGAACCGGCATTGTGGAAGAAACTCACTTCCCGGGTGCGGTTCTGACATATCGTCTCAACGTTGCCGAGAACGAAAGTATCTCGGCCACGTTTGACAACGCCAACCTTGTAGTCAGCCTGCCGAAATCCGAGCTTCTGAACTGGGTCAACACTGACGAAGTGTCTATGTATACGGAGCAAGAACTCTCTGGTTCCCGTTCCCTCTCCCTATTGATCGAGAAAGACTTCAAGTGCCTCGAGCCCGGACATCACAGAGACTGTGAAGACGATGAGGATACTTTCCCCCATCCAGGTGCCCAATCCGCCGGTGCCTGACCTGGCTGCCGCCTATGGCCTAACCGCCAAGGCGATACATTTCAATTTTGGTTTCTGTGCTATCTGACTCGCCGCGAGCTTGGCTATATCGATCCTGGCGCCTTGACCAGGATGAGCAAATGCGTTCTCTCAGAATCTCAGGATCACTGACATTGCTTAAGAGTGGTCGCAAGTTGACTCCCTGACCAGAAATGGGATTGTGCTCTGGCTATCCATGTCGTTAATGCCAGGCCGCTACTTCTTCCCCCTTCAAGGGTTCTTCACATACGCATTCGGCCGCAGGTAGAACCACCAGTTCAACACGAGGCATACAGCGTAGAATATGGCAAACCCATAAAGAGCATATTCCGGTGTCGTCGCATTGATTTGCTCGCCAAATACTTTTGGAATAATGAAAGCACCGTAAGCAGCTACGGCTGAAGTCCATCCAAGCACCGGGCCGGCCTGCTCTTCGTTAAATACAACAGCGATCGTTCTGAATGTCGACCCGTTGCCCACGCCGGTTGCTGTAAACAACACGATGAACAGTAAGAAAAACGGCCAGAAAAACTCCTCAGGCGTGGCTGATCTGTAGGCAGCGGCCATGAAGTAGGCTACCCCAAGGGCAGAGGCGATCATAACGATGGAAACCACTTGCGTCACTCTTGCTCCGCCTACCTTGTCCGATATCCATCCACCGACTGGCCGGATCAACGCACCGATAAACGGTCCCATCCACGCATACATTAGTGCACTGGGACCATTGGGGTTAACGGCATCATGTATCAGTATGCCATCGGTCCCGGCAACGTGTGTGAACCCGAATATTACTTTGATCGCGAGCGGGAATGCGGCGGAATAGCCGATGAATGAGCCGAAGGTCATGGTGTAGATGACGGTCATCGCCCAAGTGTGCTTGTTGTCAAAAATTCGAAACTGTCGCTTCAGATTGGCCTGCAACTCACCTTTTGTTAAATACCTCAATAGCAGCAGCGTCGTGATTATGACCAGCGGCAGCACAATCCATTTGCTGAGGATGCCTGCTCCCGTAGGCGCGGGAAGCAGCAGATAGAGTCCCACAGAAGCTGTCAGCAAGGCGATCAGCAGCAACATGGATATCTTCGCCATGCCCCAGACGGGATTCCCCGGTTTTGGCGTCACTGCCTCGGTCTCGATATTGTTCATTCCGAACCAGCCGAAAAACGCCAGTGGTATCAGGAAAATCAACCAGATGTATCCAGCGTTATGGATATATGTTTCCGTACCGCTCGGGATTTTTCCTAACAGTGTCCCGCTGCTGTTAACCAGCGTCATTGAGTCACCACCAAAAATACCGACCGTCATCACCAACGGAATCAGTATCTGCATGGTCGTGACACCAAAATTTCCCAATCCGGCATTGAGTCCCAGCGATGCACCCTGCACCCGTTTTGGGAAAAAGAAACTGATGTTGGACATCGAGGAGGCAAAATTTCCGCCACCGAAGCCCGACAACAAGGCCAGCAGCTGAAATGTCCACAGCGGTGTGTCTGCACTTCTTAACGCAAAGCCGGCACCAATGGCAGGCAACATCAATAGTGCCGTTGTGAAAAATATCGTATTGCGCCCACCCGCGATTCGGATGAAGAAAGTGCTGGGAATTCTAAGGGTCGCACCGCTCAGCCCGGCGATAGCTGTCAGCGTAAAGAGTTCGGCCTGCGTAAAAGGGAATCCAAGATTGAGCATCTGGACTGTGATGATCCCCCAATATAACCAGACCGCGAATCCGCAAAGCAAGCTGGGAATTGATATCCAGAGATTTCTTGTCGCTATTGCCTTTCCCGTGGACTCCCAGAATTCTTTATCTTCAACGTCCCACTTCTTCAAATTACTCATCGATTAACCTGCTTGGTCTGATTGTCTTGTGTTCTAGGTTAGATAGTCGGCATCTGCCTTATCCACGTTGAGAATATGCCCCGGAAACCAAATTCTGAGAAAGAGCATATGTTCGTGCATATCTTCCGTTCCGGCCTCTGCAACCTTCTCTCGCCAACGCAAAAGTTCTTCGCGCAGGCGGATGTGCGATCTCTTGTGCCTGTCGATGTCCGGGCAATGATTTTCGTCCAGTAGTTTTTCTTCATGTGCGAAATGTCGGTTCGTGTATTCGATGAGATCATCCAGGACCGGAGCAAACTGCTCATAAGCGCCACCTTCATCAATCACTTCATCGATTTTGTTGATCAAGCCCAACATATGCGTGTGTTGGTGATCGATCGCATCAATACCGACGCTGAACTCATTGTCCCAACTGATTAGCGGATTCAGGAAATCGCCGCCGCCCCCCCGCAGCAAGCTGGCAAACTTGGTTTCGAAACCAGACGGCAGCCGGGACAACCTCATGACCGTCCAGTGCATCCAGGAGAAACAGACGATGGACAGGAGCAACATGAACATCCAGGCGCTGGTCCACAGGCCGGTCCACTCCAGCAGATAGCCGAAGATAATCGGGCAAAAGAACCCCCCGAGACCGCCGAGCACGCCTACCATGCCACCCACGACTCCTACCTCATCGGGGAAGTAGTCGGGAATGTGTTTGTACACCGCCGCTTTGCCAATTCCCCACACGCTACCGAGTGCAATGACGAATACCGCAAAAACCCATACATTGGCCTGGGAGTAAATCCGCGTAATGCCTTTGGCCAGCAGCTCTCGTCTATTGACCTCCTGACCCACTTCTACCACCGCTTCCTGCCAGGTGTCCTTGGTCGGAAGAAGCAAGATGCTGTCGTCCAGAGCTTCGAAATCTGTGTCGCTCTGCCTGATCGGGTAGATGTGATCATCGACCACAATGCGGCTGTCCGTGACCTCTGTCACCACACCCGGGCGCTGGGCGAGTATCCCTTCACCTGGCGAAAAGATCTCCATCTTGGGGAACATGAGGAAGAAGCTGATGGCCACAGACAAGCCAAGCACCCAGTACATGATCACGCGGGCGCCCCATCTGTCGGACATCCAGCCCCCCGCGGCCCGTATGACTCCCGAAGGAAAACTGAACAGCGCCGCAAGTAAGCCAGCCGTGACTAGTGGCAGAAAGTAAACGTTGACAACATACGGCACTAACCATTGGGAAAAAGCCACAAAGCAGCCGAAGACCAGAAAATAATAAAGGCCGAAGCGCCATACGCGCAGATCCTTCAATGGCTGCAGCATTGCTGCCAGGTCTCGTGCTTGTTTGCTGTGTTTCTTATTCTCGGCAAAAACAAGAAACAGAGTGCCCATGACAATCAGCAGGCCAGCATAATAAACGGGCAGCTGACGCCAGCCTTCGATATTGGCGCCATTATCAGTAAGCGTATTCAACAGCGTTGGCGCAAAAACCAGGGTCAGGGCCGCGCCCGCGTTTCCAGCGCCGAATATACCAAGGGCCGTTCCCTGATTTTTTTTCGGGTACCACACCGATGTATAGGCAATGCCAATGGCAAAACTGACGCCGGACAAACCGAAACCAAAACTATAAAAGGCGAATTCCAGGAAGCTGTTCGCAGTGGAAAGCAGGTACATCGGCACAGCACATATGAAGAGCAATGCGGCATAAACAGGTTTGCCGCCGAACCTGTCCGTCAGCATGCCCGCGGGCAGGCGGAAAATCGAACCCGTCAGTACGGGAATACCGAGTAACCAGCCAATCTCCACTGGCCCCCAGTCAAATACCTGGTTCGATGCCAGAAAGGTCACCAGCACGCCGTTCATCATCCAGACCGCAAAACAAACCGTAAATGCCGTCGTATTTAGAAACAGTGCTTTGTGCGATTTCGCTGTAGCTACTTTTTCCACGCCCTAGTCTCCTTTGCTGCTGCCAGCATGGATTATGGTGGCGTCAGTTATTCCGCGGTCGCGCTTCGGACCATTCGGTTTTGGCATCGCGAACGCGTTTCTTGTCCCAGTACCAAATCACCACCTGATACGGACGCCAGAGGTAATGGAACGGTGCGACCACGATATGTACGAGTCGTGTGAACGGAAATATTAGAAGAATCGAAAATGCGCCAACGATATGTGCCTTGATGACGGTGGGCATTGCCACGACAGCGTCGGTTTGCGGGCTGAGCTTCAGGATGGACCAGAGATACGGCGACAGATCGGCAGCGAACCAGGATGACCCCCAGCGATAACCCAACGCAATCCAGCAGCCGAGTAACACCTGCGTAAGCAACACAAACTCCACAAAATAATCCATGCGAGTAGTAACAACTCTCAGCCTGGGATGTGTCATGCGCCTGATGATCAGGGCAACAAGCCCGACAGCGAGGGCAACCGCAAACGTAAAGCTCAAGCCCTCATGGGCAATCAGGCGTACAGGGTCGCTGTTCCAGGCCAACACACTGTCTGGCATCAGGAATGCCGCCATATGCCCCAGAAACACCATCAATATGCCAAAGTGGAATGGCACTGTGCCCCAAAAACCCTGTTTTCCTTCGAGGAACTGTGCCGACAAACTCGTTACCTTGAATCCCGTTTCCCTGTATCGGTAGGTCGTACCGACGAGAAATACGATGATCGCGATGTACGGATAGGCAGAAAAAAAGAAGAAGTCCAGCGAAGTCATTTCATATCCTCAAGCGGTAGATTGTGCGGCCGCAGTTTCCTCAATCTGATTCTCCCGCGATACCGATTCCAGGAAGTCGTTGCTGCGTTCTAATGGCATGGTCTCGATCAGGGCAAAGTCCTGCCGGAGAACCGCATATAAGGATTTCAGGGCGAACTGATAAAGAGTGACCGCATCGGTAGCAACGGCTGGCACTTCGATTAGTGTCTTGTAGTGCTTCTCATATTTCTTGTTTCTTTTTTGAATGCGCTCCGTAGAGAACTCCCCAATCATCTCCAGAAGCGCCGGACCGAGAATTGCGTAGGCCAGATCGTGCAGCACTTCCTCGTCCTCCATCACGGCCATCAGGCGCAGCAGGTTGGGAATGTAGTCGGCCAGTTCCGTTCCCGTATCGATATTCGCAGTGCGATGCTCTCGATTCAGGTTTGCCAGCAAGATGCCTCTCTTGTAGTCATCGCCAAACAAGACGTACCCGACGTCCAGTGTCGTAGCAGCCTGGACATCAAAGGACCGTGTAAACAATTCCTGCATCGCCTCCAGATCATCAACGGGAAGCAGGTCCGCAAAGCGGCCAAGCTCTGCAGCGGCATCAGCGTAATGCGCATCCAGGTAATCCTTTATCTCCCGGACTCGTTCGGGAAGACCCATGCTCGGATACTCGAACAGCGGTGCCAACAATTCGTATTGAATTCGATGTGCCAACTTACAACCCCCTCTTCGCGGTGCCTTCCTTAAAGCCGAACCCGGTATCGCCCTTCTTGTCTCCGGTGAACTCCATCATCTCGATAGCCTGTTCGCGGTGTGCCGCCGGGATGACAAATCGATCGTCGAATTTCGGCAGTGCGGTCAGGTAGTAAATGTCATCGGCCATCTCGGCTGTCAGTCCGGCCTCTGCGAGCGCCTGTTCCGCCTTTTCTTTCGATACATCACCGACCGTCTTGTGTCGGCGATAAATCCTCACCGCCATCAACTTGATCAGACGTGCTTTAATCATTTCGGTGTCGCCGGCACTGAACAGGTTCGCCATGTACTGCAACGGGAAGCGAGCCTGTTCGATAGTGCCAAACAGCTCCTCGGTACTGGTGTCGTAGAGCCAGTCGTCGTTCCAGAACTTCGTGGTCGCACCGAGTTTTTCAGCTTGCTCGGCATTGTCGGCCTTGCCCAGGGATGCCATGACTGGCAGCAATGGCGGCACGTAGAACAACATCGGCAGGGTCCGGAACTCAGAATGCAATGGCAGAGCCATGCCCCATTTCTTGACGAACTTGTAAATGGGTGATGCCTGCGCTGAGCGGATCGTG